>Ga0209713_10000671_pt1 | contig 19415 bp, 15 predicted proteins | sample ArcOceMetagenome_3_FD_187444 | JGI IMG/M metagenome (GOLD analysis project Ga0209713, IMG submission 187444) | Marine eukaryotic phytoplankton communities from Arctic Ocean - Arctic Ocean- Svalbard ARC20M Metagenome (SPAdes) (version 2) | ecosystem: Environmental > Aquatic > Marine > Oceanic... | reverse complement strand
ACCTGTGTGGATGTGTTTTACAATCCCTTCTGTGAGCACGAGTGCTACATCTGTTTGATTTTTTTCCAGCATGCGGCACATTTCACCACTTCCGCCAGTCACATCGCTCCATTGTACATCAAACCCCGCTTTAGCAAAGAGTCCGTTGTTTATGGCGTAATGCCACGGATAGTTAAAATGCTCGGGCACTCCACCTACTCGAACAGTCTTCATTAGTAATCTAGTAATGTCTGAATTGCAGTTGCTACCTTTTCAGCATTGGGGAGTATTTCTTTTTCTAAATCTACGTGCAGAGGAATAGCGGGTACATCTTTAGAGCCAATACATTTTACAGGGGCATCAAGAGATTGAAAACAATGTTCTTGTATGCGACCAGCAATTGCTTGAGCAAAGCTGTTATTCAATGTTTCTTCTGTAAGTACTATAACCTTCCCGTGTCGCTTTACTGCCGAATATATGGCCTCGTCATCGCATGGACTTAAAGTTCGTAGGTCTACTATCTCTACATTGCCATCAAAAGATTTGGCAGCATTAGAAGCCCACCATACGCCCATACCATATGTTATTACAGTTAAGGATTCTCCATTTTCTATGGCATCCTGGCTAGCACTCAAGTGTATTCGTGCTTTACCTAGAGGTATTCTGTAGTCTTTGCTTGGTTCTGGTGTTTTAGCTCCTTCTGTACCTGGGACTTTGCTCCAGTATATACCCTTATGCTCGAATATTACTACGGGGTTTGGATCGTAGAAAGCTGCTTTCATTAAGCCTTTCATATCTGCGGCGTTACTTGGGTATACTATTTTTATGCCCTTGATAGGAAGTATAGAAGACTCATTAGTACCGCTATGATAAGGCCCGCCGCCGCCATACGCTCCCGTAGGTACGCGAATAACGGACTGTACGGGGAACTTGCCACCGCTCAGGTAGTTACTCTTGGATAGTTCGGTTACTAGTTGGTTTACTCCTGGCCATATGTAGTCGGCAAACTGTACTTCTACTATTGGCTTGCAACCTACAGCACTCATACCTGCAGTAGATCCGATGATATATGCTTCTTGTATGGGAGTATTAAATACTCTGTGTTTGCCGTGTTTGCCAGCTAGTGTAGCCGCTTCTCTAAAAACACCACCTAACCTATGTCCTACGTCTTGTCCGTAAAGGAGTGCTTCGGGGTGGTCTGTAAGTATCTCATCTACAGCATGCAAAGCCGCATCTACCATTAGTATAGTTTCAGCACCAGCAGGGTGTCGCTCGCCTACCTCGTCTGTTATATCTGTAGTTGCCAGCACGAAATCCATAGCTGTATGTATATCAGGATTTTCGGCCGCTACGGCATTGTCAAAAGCCTCTTTTACTTCGCTTATGGCCTGAGCATTTAGGGTATCTATTACACTTTGTTTTATGCCTTTGTCGAGTGCTTCTGCTAGAAGATATTTAAGTGGGTCGTCTTGCTGATGTTCTTCTAGATCATCTCTATACCACTCGCTTCGCACACCAGATGTATGGTGCCCTAGTAAGGGTACCTTGGCGTGTATCAGCATTGGTTTTTGATTCTTTCTTACCCATCTAATAGCCTTATTCATTTCATTATAACTCTCGGTGAAACTACTGCCGTCTATCTTTGCTCTTCTTAAACCTTTGAAACCAGCCGCAAACTCGTAGGCATTCATAGCTCTCATTTCATCTCCGCTCGCAGATATTCCCCAGTCATTATCTTGTACTAGATAGAGGATTGGCAGTTGGTGCAGTACAGCCATTTGTAGAGCTTCGGAAACCTCACCTTCTGTCATAGAGCCATCACCTATAGAGCATACTACGATGGACCCGTTGGTTCCGGGTTCGTTCAGGTTATTGTCTTTAAGATACTGTAGCCCATGAGCTATGCCTGTGGTAGGTATAGCTTGCATGCCTGTAGCACTGCTTTGGTGTGCTATTTTAGGTTTATCTTCTGCTAGTAGCGAAGGGTGAGCGTAGTAAGTTCGGCCACCAGAAAACGGATCATCTTTCTTGCCAAGCAATTGAAGCATAAGCTCATATGGACTCATTCCAATACCTAGCAGGATGCTCTCGTCACGATAATACGGGGCTACCCAGTCTATTTCTTTTAGATGATATGCGGTGGCTAGTTGTATGGCTTCATGACCCTTGGATGTAGAGTGCACATAGCTAGTAATCTGCCGATTTTCGTCATAGATGGCCGCCATTGCTCTTGCCCTAAAGATATCTAATAGTGCTTTTTCGTATACCGATTTTTTAATGTGCATATAGCTTAGTGACCAATTCTACTTTACAATGTGCAAGTTTAGGTCTAAATTCATGAAGATTAAAACTTGTATGCCCTGATTATGCGAGGTAATGTTTTTTGTAAGAATGTAACAAATACATATTCCCTTTGCTACCTGCCGCTAAAAGATCATGGATAACAATGTATTTTGGACAAAGAAAAGGCAGCGTATTACTACAACCGACGTACATAAAGAATCATTTGAAACTATGATTGAATGAATTTATCTGAGGCTCTTGATTTATAGTCATAGATAAAATCTTGGTTTACTAAAAAATAGTTTTACTAGTCTATCGTACTTTTATGGGAATCTGCTGATTTTAAACCTAACAGAAATAATGCGACAGAAACATATTAACCGCTATTATTCCCAACAAAGACCAAATTCGTCTGGTGTGTCATTATGGTTTAATCTGACTTCGGATTTCTGAGTTTCATAATAGGATTTAACGAAGTCCTCAATTTTAGAAAATTGGTAAGCATTACAAAATTCAGTCAAATTATTTTGCAATCGTATTTCTATTATTATCGGTAACAAGTCAGGTGCGTGGAGCTTTCTTTTTGATAATTCTCGGTAAGCTTCGTGCACTGTTAAAACTTTGGTTTGTCTCCAGTTATGAACGATTTGGGTAAGTTCATCATTACTTAATTCTTCTACAATATTCTTCATTCTTCTTATATTCCTACGAACATCAATAAAGAGGAAGTATCCATTGAATATTAAATAAGAAACCATACTTTCTTATTTAATATTTTACTAACGATAGGTGAACGAGGTTTTAAGTGCTAATCCAAATTTAATCACTCACTTAATCGCAATTCAAACCGCAACATCGCATAATGGAAATGTGATTCTAATAAATAAATCACATTTATTTCTTTATTTAAAACTGAAGTAACACCCAACTTTTATCGCAAAATGCCAAGAAGATAAAGAGTCTCGACTTAGAATTTTAATAACCTATTATTTAAACAAATCCTTTTAATTCGTTTATCTGAATCGTCATATGATTCAATAAATACTAAATCCTCGTTAACATTCAAAACTATAGACAGCGTTTGTTTAACAAGTCTCACACTTTGTTCCCTTCGTTTTTTTAATGTGGATGTGTTTACATGAACGTCGTTAATAAAAACATCATCTAACATATTTAAATCTAAAGCTTCATCTCTACAGTTTAAGAATTTAAGAAGTAATTCTAAATCTTTTCCATTAAAATAAGAGCTAAGGGGTTTCCCTTTTATTGAAAACACATTACCAGCTTTATAAATATGCCCAGATGAAGTAATGGCTAAAAAAATATGTTCTTTTTTGATGTATAGTATTAAAAAAAGCAATAAACCTAATACGACGATAATGATCAATATTACATAACTGTTAAAAGGCCAAAATCCTTCATTAAAAAAGGTTGTCTCAATACTTTTGCCGCTTAGTACGGAGTCTGAATATTGCACACGTAAAAACCGCTTTCCATGTTCCTGATGATCCAATAAAACAAAGTTTTTGGAAGTGTCAAAATATCCATTCTTTACAAAAGTTAAATTTGAGTTTGTGTACTTGACCATCTTGTTTTTGGCACAATTTAGCTTGTATACATGCGGCGAAATAAACAGCAGTTCCTGGGGCCAAGCGGTAGTCACATTATCCATAGACCTATCGATATTGATATTTAATTGACCCATTTTTAACCACGTATCTGTATGGAAATTATACTTCCAACAGTCTTGATATATATTTTTTGAAATATCTCCATGTTCCTTTAAATATCCACTAAAAATAAATACGTCATCATTGTTTATTTGATAACTATGTTGCATTCGGGGCTCAATGTCAACATTAGTGGGCATTTGAGTCCAGTGATTATCATCATTAAAAAAAATAAAAAGATTTTTAGTTTGAAAAAAGCCATAACCACCTAAAGCGTGGACTCTGTTCTCATGCTGGAAAATTGTAGCCCCAAATTGATTTTTATGCCTACTTGAGTTGTCAATCCTGACAACAGAATCGTTTCTTAATTCATAAACTTCACCGAGCCCTGAGAAGACAAATAAAATTCTTCCATTCTCTAATGATAGGCCTCTGTAGTCCTTTTTAAAGTCCGAAAATTTTAAGTTTGATCCTTCAAATATATAGGTATGTTTGATCCAATTAGAATCAATTGGACTCAGACTATAGTACAATGAATCGTCAATCACAACGAATGTGTTTGTCTTCCTATTTAATAGACAAATTGCATCCATTGAAACCGGCAATTTAGGTGCCAAAGCAAATGTTAGGTTAGAGATTACTAGGAAGACAAAAATATATAAAACTTTGTGGCGTTGGCTCATTTATCGAAAGACTTACTTAATTGAAAGTCAGCGAAAATTAAGTAAAATATCATTTTATTAACTATAATGACGACAACATTTTATGCGATACCATAGTATCGCATAAAATTACAATCCAATTTTATTGAAAACTAAATCTTCTTCTGTGTCCCGTATCCCCATAAGTAGAATAAACCTGTCCTAGCAATAATCGGATAGAGTCTATTAGACTCTTATCTAACCTTTAGTCTAAAAATTTAGTCAAACTAAATCTATTGGTTCGAAAATAATAAAAAGGATAATGTCTCTTCATTGGCAGCGTTAAATGAGGTTATCACTTTAACTGGGTTTAATCACTTCAGTACAATTTCTGTTCCTTACATATTAAATTCCCCATCCTCATATAAATAAAAGCATCAAACTAACTACTTGATAATAAAGTAGTTAGTTGCTCCACTATAATGGGGTTTTCTACTGTGTTCAAAGTTGTAACCCCCTGTTACTTTCCCACATCAACTTTCATTCGTTTAATGTAAAGTGAGAGGGTACTTTTATTCCATAACCTATTAGTTAAAGTAAGATAACCTTTATCATTTAACCTGTTACTAATTTCATTTAAAGATAAAGAATCTTCAACTTTAGATATAACTCTATTAAGTTCATCTTTCTCACCTTCTGAAAGTTTTGATTTATGATTGTTAGGCATCTGTAATGATAATGATGAGGTGTTTTTAAACCCTCCTCATTGAAGATTTGAGATATCTTTCTGTACCCTATAGGGGTTACAAAACTTTCCTTATGCTCACAGATTCGGTTGAATAAATACTGTTGATACTCACTATAATTTGATTCCCAAAGTTTAGTAGTAGTAATTGATAATGAGAATCTTACAATGAGATTGTTGGGGTTACAACTTCTAACACATAACCTTACTCCACTGTAACTGACTTTGCTAAGTTTCTTGGCTGGTCCACATTACAACCTCGAATTAAAGCTATGTAGTAAGAGATTAGCTGTAGTGGGATAGTGGCTAATATAGGAGTAAGACAATCTTCCGTATCTGGTATTTCGACATAGTGATCAGCTATTTCAGCTACTTTTTCGTCCCCTTCGGTAACTATAGCTATGATTTTTCCTTTTCGTGCTTTTACTTCTTGAATATTAGAAAGTACCTTTTCATAGTAACTGCGTTTTGGGGCTACGACTACTACAGGCATATTTTCGTCTATCAAGGCTATAGGCCCGTGTTTCATTTCAGCAGCTGGATATCCTTCGGCGTGTATGTATGATATTTCCTTAAGTTTTAGTGCTCCTTCTAGTGCTGTGGGGAAATTATATCCTCTACCTAAGTATAAGCAATTTGGTGAGTCTGCATAAACCGCAGCTATTTCTTTACATTTTTCATTACAACTCTCCAATAGCTTCTCTACCTTCTGAGGTATAGCATCTAGTGCTGCAAACATCTCTCTTAGACGTTCACGAGCTATCTTACCTCGAATGTCTGCTATCCCTAGTGCTAGTAGTGTAAGTACGGTTACTTGAGCGGTAAATGCTTTTGTAGATGCTACCCCTATCTCTGGTCCGGCGTGAGTATATGCTCCGGCATGAGTCATTCTAGGAATACTACTTCCTACTACATTACAGATACCATATATAGTTGCACCTTGTTCTTTGGCCATTTCTAATGCAGCAAGCGTATCTGCCGTTTCACCACTTTGTGATATAGCTATCACTAAGTCGTCTTCGGTTATTACAGGATTTCTATATCTAAATTCAGATGCGTATTCTACCTCTACTGGTATTCTACTAAACTCTTCTATTAGATATTCGCCTAATAAACCAGCATGCCAAGAAGTACCGCATGCCACTATTATAATCCTATCTAGATTTTTTATTTTGCTAGCGTATTCTTCTAGGCTACGCATCGAAAATGTAAGATTTACAGGATCAAATCGACCTCGCATAGAGTCATAAATTGACTTAGGTTGCTCGAAAATTTCTTTGAGCATAAAGTGCTCGTATCCTCCTTTTTCTATAGCATCGAGATTCATTTTAAGCTTTTGGATAAATGGCGATATAGCTACATTATCAATAGTCTTCAACGTCATTTCTCCGTTGTGTATAGATACTATCTCATTATCATTAAGGTAAGTAACTGTCTTAGTGTATTCTACTATTGGTGAAGCATCACTTGCAAGGTAGAACTCTCCAGGCGTGTCACTTATGCCTACTACTAGTGGGCTTCCCTTACGTGCTGCTATAAGAGTATTAGGATCCTTTTTACTAAGTATTACGATCGCATATGCACCAATCACCTCATTTAGGGCAAGTCGTACAGCTTCTAGTAAATCTACTTGTTCTTTTTCTTTTATTTCCTCAATTAGATGAGTAAGAACTTCCGTATCGGTATCACTTTTAAAAACATAACCCCTTGCTACTAACACTTTCTTAATTGTATCGTAGTTTTCTATAATTCCATTATGTATTAGTGCTATGTCACCACTTTGTGATAAGTGAGGGTGAGCATTTACAGTATTGGGTTCTCCATGGGTTGCCCACCTGGTATGACCTATACCTCTATTCCCACTCAAATCTTGGCCCTTTGCCATAGCTTCAAGTTCAGAAACTTTACCTTTGTTTTTATAGATTTTTAGGTCTTTATTCATTAGGGCGATACCTGCACTATCGTATCCTCTGTACTCTAGTCTTTGTAGTCCTTTAATTAAGAAATCGTAGGCCTGATTTGGCCCATAGTAGGCTACTATTCCACACATAGTTTTATATTATTTTTTAGCGAATGTACTGTACACTATAATGATAGTTTGAACATAAATTAGGGTTAGTTTTCAAACTGTATTTATTAATTGATTATTTTAGTTTAAAGACTTTTTTCAAGTCTTTAACACCGTCTAACTCTTCCCAAGGAAATAGTTTTACTTTCACTTTCTTAGTCTTGCCGCTACCATCAGTAAACTCTTTGGTTACCGTTTCTGGAGTACGTCCCATATGGCCATAAGCTGCTGTCTCATAGTAGATAGGTGTTCTAAGGTTAAATCTAGTTTCTATGAAATAAGGACGCATATCAAACTTAGGCATCTTGAGTAGCTCATCCGCTATCTGTCCGTCGGTCATTTCTACTTTAGACGTACCGTAGGTATTTACATATAATCCCATTGGTTTAGCTACACCTATAGCATATGCTACTTGTACTAATACTTCGTCACATACTCCTGCAGCTACAAGATTTTTAGCGATATGTCTAGTTGCATATGCACCACTTCTATCTACCTTACTAGGGTCTTTTCCAGAAAATGCACCACCACCGTGAGCTCCTTTACCACCGTAGGTATCTACTATTATCTTGCGGCCTGTAAGACCCGTATCTCCGTGTGGTCCACCTATCACGAATATCCCAGTAGGATTTACGTGGTACGTAATTTTATCTGTGAAGAGTTTTTGAGTTTCCTCAGGTAAAAGGTTCTTGACGCGAGGAATCAAGATATTAATGACATCGGCTTTGATTTTTTTAAGCATTTCAGACTCCGTATCAAAATCGTCGTGCTGTGTAGAGACTACAATAGCATCTATAGCTATTGGCTTATTGTTGTCATCATACTTTATGGTTACCTGAGACTTGCTGTCTGGTCTTAAGTAGGTTATCTCCTTATTCTCTCTGCGTAGCTCCGCTAGTTCTTTTAGTAGCATATGACTTAGCTCTAGAGGAAGAGGCATGTAACTCTCTGTCTCATTGGTTGCGTAACCAAACATCATTCCTTGGTCGCCAGCTCCTTGATCTTCAGGATTCTTACGTTCTACCCCTTGGTTAATGTCTGGAGACTGCTCGTGTATGGCACTAAATACGCCGCACGAATTGCCATCAAACATATACTCACTCTTAGTATATCCTATTTTATTAATAGTTTCTCTAGCTATTTTTTGTACGTCTAAGTAGGTATTAGATTTCACCTCTCCAGCTAGTACTACCTGTCCAGTAGTTACCAACGTTTCGCAGGCTACTTTACTGCTAGCATCAAATGCTAAAAAATTATCTATTAGTGCATCAGAAATTTGATCCGCAACCTTGTCTGGATGTCCTTCAGAAACTGATTCTGATGTAAAAAAATATGCCATAGTTTACTCTTAAAATATTTGCGTCAAAAGTAAGTGTCTTGGTGTTAAATTATAACATTAAGATACAACAAGTTAATATTCCCACAAATCGTGCTCCATTACAAAGAGATCGTTCTTTATTTTATCAGCTTCTAATAGGGCCTCTACACCATCATCTCTGAATCCTTCTAAGTAAGATATGTCTAAGTCGTACACGTTACTTTCCTTCACTATATGGCTAGAAAAGAGCCTCATCTCAAACCAATGATCGTAACTTAGTCTAGCGGCATCATTGAACTTATTAAAGATTTCTTGCTGAGCGAGAATCGGACGCAGATCATCCATTTTTACCCAAAATAATTCGGCTTCTCCTAAGTCTACACCCGTTTGTGATCTTACTTGATACATAGGTGCAATAGCAATAATTCTGGGTCTCAGATCGCTATGTTGTACATCAAAAATCCAATCTTCCATAATCCTAAATTTCTTAATAGTCCCAGGATCAAATGGTTCAAAAGTCGGAATTTCAATTAGGTCATAAGGATCTGTAGGATTATGGGGATTTGGCACCCACACCCAAACAGTATCTTCTACCTTGCTTTTAATCGCAGATAGGGTTAAGATTGAGGCTAGTGAATCCGAGGCATAAGCCTTTGGCTGACCTAGTTCTGGATACCCTTGAGTCACAGCTTTCCATATCACTTTGTTGAGTGGATTCCGTGGCCAGGAGATGTCCTTGTTTTGTTTCATACGAGAATCTATGACTCTGTGTATTCGCTTGGAGTACTTGACTCGTTGCTCGCCTTGGTATCTGTGGGCTAAGGCTGTTCCTTCATTTGGAATACTTCTTGGGTAAGGTGAGTACTCGTAAGATGGTAATTGGGAAAATGCTTGAATGGTTAAGCTAGTTAATAGAATTAAAATGTATTTTTTCATAACTTTTGCTTTTGTGATGAGAAAACGGGCTATGTCTTAGCTTTATTGTTTAAAGGTTAATTTTAGAAGACTTGAGAGAGCGAGTCGTAACACTATTTACAAATGTTTTACTACTCCTGTCAGCGTGTTATGGGCAGGTAGATTCTAATGAACGGTTTGGCCTAAGGTCATATCTAGCCAACAATCTGAATCCGCTCCATCTGTTGATTTATCTTATCACTATTATGTATTCAGATTTTAATAATCTACCAACCGTTTGATTTTAAAGTTATTTTACTACTTTTGGGGTTATTATCATGGCAAAACCAAAAATAGATCGTAGAACATTACTTAAAAATTCACTTTCGGTATTTAAGTCTAAAGGGTATACGGCCACATCTATGAGTGACCTAGCAAATGCAAGTGGGCTGCTCAAAGGGAGCATGTATCACTACATAGACAGTAAGGAGCAGCTTATGCTAGAAGTATTGAACTCTCTAATGGATCACTATATTAATAAAGTTTTTATAACAGCCTACGATGAGGAGTTATGTCCGTATGATCGTCTGTTTTTACTCTCTAAAAAAGCGGAAGAAATTTACATATATGAAGATGCGGGAAATTTCTTTGCAAACATTGGACTAGAGACTAAGAATTTAAACTTGGGATTTGAGAAGGTGATACAAGAATTTTTCGAGAAGTGGATAGCTACGGTTGAGTATATTTATACGTACGTGGTAAGCGAAGAAGATGCCCAAGTAAAGGCAGAAAGTGTAGTAGCACAGATAGAGGGAGCAGTACTGCTCATGAAAGTAATGGATGATGCGGGGCATCTCAGAAGGGTATTGGCAGGTATATTAGTGGAGTATAAAGAATTAGAAAAAGAGAATTCTGTTAAATAAATAGTAAATGGTGCAAAGTAGAAAAATAAAAAAAGTAGCCGTACTAGGCTCAGGTGTAATGGGAAGCCGTATTGCTTGCCACTTCGCCAATATAGGTTTAGATGTTCTTTTATTAGACCTCAAAAACTTCCCTAAAAGTGCAGAAAATGAAGCTGACAAGGATGCTAAAGTGGCTAAAAATGCTTTGACTGCAGCCCTCAAAAGTAATCCTTCCCCTATTTATGCTAAAGATTTTGCGAAGCGAATAAAAACAGGAAACTTAGAGGATGATCTACATCTCATAAAAGACTGCGACTGGGTGATAGAGGTAGTTATAGAAAGACTAGACATTAAAAAATCTCTTTTTGATAAGGTAGAGCTTCACCGTAAGCCGGGTACGCTGATTACTAGTAATACTTCTGGTATTCCTATAGAGATGATGCTCGAAGGTAGAAGCGAAGATTTTGCAGCCCATTTTTGTGGTACGCACTTTTTCAATCCTCCAAGATATTTAAAGTTATTGGAGATTATTCCGTCTACTATGACTAAACCAGAAGTGGTAGATTTCTTTTTACACTACGGAGATCTTTTCCTAGGAAAAACTACCGTAAAAGCGAAAGATACTCCAGCATTTATAGCAAATAGAATAGGCGTATTTAGCATTATGGCCATATTCAAGATGATGCAAAAGCACAACTTGAGTATAGAAGCGGTAGATTCTATCACCGGGCCTGTATCTGGTAGACCAAAGTCTGCGACATTCCGAACATCAGATTTAGTAGGACTAGATACATTGGTAAAAGTAGCCAACGGTGTAGGAGATAATTGTCCAAAGGATGAAATGAAAGAATGGTTTGTCATTCCTGCATTCTTGGAGAAAATGCTCGAGAATAAATGGCTTGGCGATAAAACGGGTCAAGGGTTTTATAAAAAATCAAAAGCGGCAGATGGCAGTAGAGTAATAGAAGCACTAAACTTAGAAACACTAGAATACGGTCCAAAGGATAGCCCACGATACGATAGCATAGGTAAAGCTCGAAAGGCAAATAGACTTCAAAGTAAGCTAGGTATACTATACGATGGAGGAGATTCTGCAGCAGACTTTTACGTAGATATAATCACAACCATTGCAGCGTATTCTAGTAATAGAATTCCAGAGATAGCAGACGAACTATACCAAATAGATGATGCTCTTAGAGCTGGTTTTGGTTGGGACGTTGGTCCTTTTGAAACTTGGGATTTGATTGGATTTGATAAAGTCCTTAGCAACATAGAAAAAGCAGGATATGTAGTTCCTCAGTGGATTACAGATTTTAAAGCAAAAGGGAATTCTTCTTTCTACAAATCAGAAGGGGGTAAGCGTAAATACTATAACATTGCTTCTGGCATTTATGAAGTGATTCCGGGAACTGAGGCATTCATAGTATTAGATAATTTTAAATCTGCGGAGCCTTTATATACTAACAAAGAAGCTACCCTGCACGATATTGGTGATGGTGTGCTTTGCTTAGAGTTTCACTCTAAGATGAATGCAATAGGCAGTGGAACTTTATCCGCTATTAATAAGTCTATAGAAATAGCCGAAAACGAAGGTTGGAAAGGATTGGTAATTGGAAACGATGCACCGAATTTCTCTGCAGGAGCCAACTTGGCTATGATGCTAATGCTCGCCATAGAGCAGGAATTTGATGAGCTAAATATGGTAATCAGCTATTTCCAAAAAACGGTAATGCGACTAAGATACTCGAGCGTGCCAGTAGTGATAGCACCACACGGACTTACACTGGGTGGTGGATGTGAAATGACACTGCACTCAGATGCAGCAGTTGCATCTGCAGAAACCTATATCGGGTTAGTAGAAGCAGGAGTAGGACTTATACCTGGTGGTGGCGGTACCAAAGAATTTGTGGTCCGTACCAGTGATAGTTTTTATGCGGGAGATCCACAGCTACCTAAATTGATAGAGCGTTTTCAGACTATAGCTACCGCAAAAGTGGCTACGTCTGGACACGAAGCGTTTGAGATAGGTGTGATGCACCACGACAAAGATGAGGTGGTAGTAAATGGAGCTAGAGTAATCACAGAAGCAAAACGAAAGGTAATTGAACTTCATAACGATGGTTATGTTCAGAAACCACAACGTGATGATATTTTAGTTCTAGGCAGAACAGCACTTGGAGCATTGTACTCAGGAGTAGAAGCCTTTGGCATCAGCGGGTATGCAAGTGAGCACGATATGTTAATAGGAAGGAAACTTGCTTACGTAATGGCGGGAGGAGACTTAACTCAACCAACCAAGGTAACGGAGCAATACTTATTGAATCTCGAAAGAGAAGCATTCTTAAGCTTGCTAGGAGAACGTAAGACTTTAGAGAGAATACAGCATATGCTAAAAACAGGGAAACCGTTGAGAAACTAGATATGAGTAGTGAGATACGAGTATTGAGACTAAAAAATAGAGTCTAACCTCTCAATTAAACATTAACAATTAAAAAATTAAACATTATGCCAGAAGCATACATAGTAAACGGATACAGAACCGCAGTAGGAAAAGCAGGAAGAGGTGGATTTAGATTTACCAGTCCTGTGGATTTAGGAGCTGCAGTGATAGATTATTTGATAGACAACACTCCGGGTTTTGACCCAAGTGTGGTAGAAGATATCATAGTAGGAAATGCAGTACCTGAGGCAGAGCAAGGCCTACAAATGGGTCGGTGGATAGGAGTTCGAAGTAAGTTACCTATGGAAGTGCCAGGCGTGTCTGTAAATAGATATTGCGGTAGCGGGATAGAGACTATCGCTATGGCAGTAGCCAAGATAAAAGCTGGATATGCAGAATGCATAATAGCCGGAGGTACAGAGAGTATGAGTTTAGTGCCTACTGTAGGTTACAAGACTGTACCCAATTATACCATAGCCAAGGAGCACGGAGATTATTTCTTAGGAATGGGTCTTACTGCTGAAGAGGTCGCTGTGAAATACAACATCAGCAGAGAGGATCAAGATAAGTTTGCTTTAGGTTCTCATCAAAAAGCATTGAAAGCTTTGGCAGAAGGAAAGTTCAAAAACCAAATCGTTCCTTTCGAAGTGGAGCAAGTAGATTTTGATCCTAAAACCAATAAACGAGTATCGTCTAAATATATAGTAGATACCGACGAAGGTCCACGTGTAGACACCACACTAGAAGCACTAGCTAGACTACGCCCAGCGTTTAAAAACAATGGAACGGTAACTGCAGGTAACAGTTCGCAGACTAGTGATGGAGCCAGTTTTGTACTCGTTATGAGTGAGAAAATGGTCAAAGACCTCGGTCTTGAACCAAAGGCACGATTAGTAAGTCAAGTGTCTGTGGGAGTAAGCCCAAGATATATGGGAATAGGCCCAATGGAAGCTATTCCAAAGGCACTAGCCAAAGCAGGATTGTCTCTTAAGGATATAGACCAGATAGAACTAAATGAAGCATTTGCTTCACAAAGCTTAGCGGTGTTAAGAGGGTTGGGCATCAATCCAGATATAGTAAATGTAAATGGAGGAGCGATTAGCTTAGGTCACCCACTAGGATGTACAGGAGCTAAACTGACGGTACAAATACTAGAAGAAATGAAACTTAGAAACCAAAAATACGGAATGGTGACGGCCTGTATTGGAGGTGGACAAGGGATAGCAGCGGTGCTGGAAAGATTGTAAAAAGAGTAGTGAGTATTGAGATATGAGACTGTTATGTGGTCCATTCATATCTTAATTTTAACAATAAGATTTAGAATAAAGAAGAAAATAAAGGAGTTGCTGCGAATGAGTCTTAATACTCTCATCTCAACATCTCAATACTAAAAAAGATATGAGCAAAAACAGAATAGCAGGCGGTGAATTTTTAATCAAAGAACAAGACGCACAGAGTACTTTTATCCCAGAAGAGATAAACGAGGAGCAGCAAATGTTCAGAGAGATGACACGTGATTTCTTAGAAAAAGAAGTCCATCATCTGCGAGCTAAAATAGACAAGCAAACTAAAAATCCAGATATTATTCCTCAACTTATGGAGAAAGCTGCAGCACTAGGAATACTAGGAGCGGCCCTTCCAGAGGAGTATGGCGGTATGTCTGTAGATTTTAATACAGAGTCAGTATTGAGTGAGGAGCTAGGCAAAAGCCAAAGTTTTAGTGTGGCACTTGCTGCACATATGGGTATAGGTACATTACCGATACTCTATTATGGTACAGATGCTCAAAAGAAAAAGTACTTAACTGGTCTAGGCGACGGGAGTATTAAAGCTGCGTATTGCCTTACAGAGCCAGATAGTGGTAGTGATGCACTTGCTGCTAAATCTAAAGCTGTACTAGACGGTGACGAGTGGGTAATAAACGGTGCCAAAATGTGGATTACCAATGCTGGTTTTGCAGATTTATTTACGGTGTTTGCTCAGGTAGACGGAGATAAATTTACAGGATTTTTAGTAGAAAAAGGAACGCCAGGACTAAGCCTCGGAGATGAAGAAGTAAAACTAGGTATAAAAGGAAGTAGTACACGTCAGGTATTCCTGGACGATGTACGCATACCAAAAGACAATCTGTTAGGCGAGATAGGAAAAGGGCACAAAATAGCTTTTAACGTTTTGAACATAGGCCGATACAAGCTATGTGCTATGGTAATGGGTGGCAGTAAGCGAAGTATAGATGTAGCAGTGAACTATGCTAATGAGAGACACCAATTTGGAGTGCCGATAAGCAGTTTTGGAGCGATTCAACATAAGATAGGGGAGATGGCTATTAAAACGTATGCTACAGATAGTGCTACCTATAGAGTGTCAGGTCTGATCACAGACAGAATAGCAGAACTGGTAATTGAAGGTAAAACCAAAGTAGAAGGGAAGTTAATTGCAGCAGAAGAGTACAGCATAGAGTGTGCTATTCTTAAGGTACTCGGTTCAGAAACCTTGGATTATGTGGTAGATGAAGCTGTACAGATATTTGGAGGTACAGGATACTCAGAGGAGTTTCCAGTGGCTAGCATGTACAGAGATGCCCGTATCAATAGAATTTTTGAGGGAACCAACGAAATCAATCGTATGCTCGCAGTAGGTCAGCTGATGAAAAAAGCATTGAAAGGGGAGATAGACCTGATGGGTCCTGCAATGAAGATACAGGAAGAGCTGATGGAAATACCTGATTTTGGTGATGAAGGAGATGGATCTGCACTTTACGAAGAGAAAAAAGCAGTAAGAAAAGCTAAGAAAGCAATACTTATGGCAGCAGGAGCAGCAGCTCAGAAGTATATGATGGAGTTAGATAAGCAGCAAGAGATACTGATGAATCTTGCAGATATGGTTATCGATGTATTCACCGCAGAGAGTACCGTACTGCGTACAGATAAACTTATAGCACAACAGGGAGAGGAAGCTACAGCACTACAAGTAGCCATGACCAAGTGCTATGTAAACGACGCAATGGAGCGAACGTATTTAGCGGGCAAACATGCTCTAGCAGCATTTGCTAAAGACGATATGCTCGTAATGATGCATATGGGCGTAAAGCGATTTACAAAGTACCCTATGATAGACACTATCTCACTTCGCAAGCAAGTAGCGGCTAAGCTAATTGCTGAGAATAAGTATTGTTTTTAGTGTTGAGTAAAAAATAAATAGTCATTAGTGACTAGAAAAAGAAGAGTATCTGTTTTTAACAATGACAACGCTGATACTATTCAAGTAAATACCACTGTCAGAGATGTAGAGGAATAATGCTACTGCACTATCTCTAGCAGCTCAATAGTAAAGATAAGCGTAGAGTACGCAGGGATGTTGGCACCCATAGCCCGCTCCCCATACGCTAGTTCTTGCGGAATATAGAGTTCCCACTTACTGCCTACAGGCATCATCTTTAGTGCTTGTGTCCACCCCGGGATTACTTGGTTTACACCAAAAGATGCTGGCTGACCACGATCATAGCTACTATCAAATTTCTTACCATTGATGAGTGTACCACTATAGTGAGTTTTCACTGTTTGTCCGTCTATAGGCTTTAGACCATTCCCTTCAGTTATTACTTTATACTGTAAGTCCATAGGAAGTACTTTAACACCTTTTTTTGTTGCGTTAGCTGCTAAAAAAGCCGTCCCTTCAACTGTAACTGCTGCTAATTCTGCGGCTTTAGCCTTAGCTATATATGTCTGAACTATTTCGTTAGACTCTTTGCCTTCTAGTGCGGTGTGATCGTATTGTATCACATCCTTTAAAGCTTCTTTGAATACCTCATAATTTAATGTGTCTATACCTCCAGCTTTTAGGCTAGCAGCTACATTCATACCTACAGCATAAGACATGCTGTCTATCTCATTTTGCATCGTAGTGTGCGTATGTTGAGCCATTGCAGAAGTAGTTATAAAAACTATAAAGAGTGTACTTGTGATTTTTTTCATGGTGCCAAAAATAAGCAAGCAGCTTTAAATCAATTGTGATTTTAAGGCAATTTCTGACGAACGCACTTAATAATCTACCTGCTAAGTCTTCTGCTGAATACATCTACCAGCGAACCAACGGCTCCAGGGCCACCAAAACAATCTCCCTTTACTCCCATGCTTCGTCGGTATGAAGTGTAATAAGGATATGGCTTTTCGGTGAGTTGTAAGTCTTTGTCTAAAAGGTATATACCATTGGTCGAGGGGTCTCCTGTGCTAGCATAGTATCTACCTATCACAGCAAAATGAAGCACATTAGGTTGCAGACTAACAGCTGCTATATCGGCATCACTTATTATCCTATAGGCACTATAAGTGTAATTTACTTGCAGTATAGAGTCTAGCTGATCTAGAGTATAATCAGATAAGCACGCTCTATTAATGAAATATAAGGTGTCGGTTTGTAATTTTTCTAAAGTTTCTTTGGCTAAGCTGCTGTAATTATTCGTCTTTCGGTACAAGAAATTAATATTGTACGTCATTTTTATATGATGAGGAACAGCGTCTATATAACCATTACCCTGTTGCTGGTTGAGTGAATGCACATAGCCTAATTCTAAAGCTGAACGTTCTTTGAAATTGAACTCAAATCCTGCGTACATACTCACAGTTAATTGGTTTTTGTTGGTTTTAGTAAGGTCTGCAGTGGGAGCGGTAAATGCTCCTATTCCTGTAAAATCTTGCTTGGATGCAAAGACGTATCTTGGAATAGCCCTAAGTACAAACGCAGAATTATCTAGAGACCGAAAATATTTTTTTAAACCAAGTTCTAAGTCAATCGTGTTTATGGATACTTTAAAATTGCTATCTAAGTTTTGATAGGAGAGTAGAGAGTTGCCAAATTTTGCTGAAATAGCTAAATCTTCTCTAAACTTATAATCTGCATAAAAGGCCAAACCTACGCCCAGGCTACCAGTTAGATAATTAGGCACTATTGGCTTATTAAGAGAAGGAGAAAGACCTAAGCTAAGTGCTGTAAAAGTGCTTTTTTCTTGGGCATATGTACTGCCTGATAGACCTAGAAATAAAATTAGAAAGTACTTCTTCATTACTACTGTCAAAGATACTACTATGCACAGAGTAAAAACAACATTTTCACATGAAGCACTTGTTTAGCTTCACAAACGGAAGTTGCTTGTTTGCACAACAAGCATTTAATCCTAATTTTGTCTCGGATTCTAACATAATATTAGAGGGGAGGGATTTTTATTGGTATCATCTAAGCAAACACAGGAATTAAAGAATATATGAGAAAGTATAATGTAGTAGGCGTAATGTCGGGTACGTCCATGGACGGTTTAGACCTAGCACATTGCACCATAGAAGAAACAGAAGCGGGCAAATGGTCATACACCATTAATGCTGCTACTACGATAGGTTATGAGGAAAAGTGGAGACTAAGACTCTCTAAGTTGAGACATCAAAACTCTATGGTTTTTCATAAATCAGATCGATTTTACGGGCAGTTTATTGGCGAGAACATTAAAAAGTTTTTAGATGACAATGATTTAGAAGCGGACTTAATTTCGTCTCACGGACATACCGTTTTTCATCAGCCAGAAAATAATATTACCGTACAAATAGGAGATGGAAATAGTATCTATGCTTGTACAGGCGTGCCTACGGTTACTAATTTTAGAGCCTTAGACGTAATATTAGGAGGCGAAGGTGCTCCACTAGTAGGCGTGGCAGACCAAATGCTTTTTGGCGAATATGATATGTGCCTAAACTTAGGCGGCTTTGCCAATATAAGTGCAGCTGTAAATGATAGTAGAGTAGCTTTTGACGTAGGGCCTTGCAATATAGTGCTCAATAGAATAGCTCGTGAATTTGATCAAGAGTATGATAAAGATGGAGAGATAGCAGAAAAAGGTGAAATAGACTACGATTTGCTTGCGGATCTTAATGAAGTAGAATACTATGGATATGAACCACCTAAGTCATTAGGTAGAGAGTGGATTAGCACTCATTTTTGGGGTAATGTAAGAAATAGCGTTGCCAAAAAAGAGGATAAAATGAAGACTTTGGTAGACCATATAGCTCAACAAATAGGAAATAGCATAGAGGACCTAAGTGGCGAAGATTCTAGTGGCAAAAGAGTATTAATAACGGGAGGTGGAGCGTTTAATAAATCGCTAATCTCACACATAAAAATGCATACAGAAGCTGAGGTAGTAGTACCAGAAGATATATTAGTAGATTACAAGGAGTCTTTGGCTTTTGCCTTATTAGGAGTATTACGGGTGCAGAACAAAATAAATGTATTTAATGTAGTAACGGGTGCTAGCGAGAGCTCAGTATCTGGTAGCTTATATGGTGATTTCTCAAAAATAGTTTAATGGAAGAGTTATTAAAAAAGTTTGAAAACAAGCGTCCAGAGATAGTTTTCGAATGGAAAGATTCTGAAACGGAAGCTGAAGGATGGGTAGTGATAAACTCTCTAAGAAATGGAGCTGCTGGTG
>Ga0209713_10000668_pt1 | contig 19465 bp, 19 predicted proteins | sample ArcOceMetagenome_3_FD_187444 | JGI IMG/M metagenome (GOLD analysis project Ga0209713, IMG submission 187444) | Marine eukaryotic phytoplankton communities from Arctic Ocean - Arctic Ocean- Svalbard ARC20M Metagenome (SPAdes) (version 2) | ecosystem: Environmental > Aquatic > Marine > Oceanic... | reverse complement strand
GCGACCAGCGGCATAGCCCAAATTGGCCACGGCATTCAAAGAGACATCGGGCACTGTTTTACCAAACACCAGATGAAACGCCGCAAGATCATCCAAAGGTGCCGATGGCAACCCACACGCGCGCGCAAATTCATCTGATGAATAAAGCGCGTGCCGTGCTGGATACAGCGCATGGTATAAGGCCCGCTCGCCTCCTGACACCGTCCGCGGCACCGCATGGACGATCACCTGGCCGATACTGTAGTCCTCAAAAAACCGTCCGGGGTTTGTTTTTATCAACTACTGATCCCTCAGCTTTAGGTCACGACGATAGCTTCCCGCGACCTCTTTTATAACCGCCTGCCCACAGCGCATAGTATTACTGGGGGGATCAAAGGTTTGGGTCGGGCTGCCGTATAGCTCCCACCCATCATTGAGGGCCTGCGAGACTTTGTGACAAAAAACGGAGGTATCTTCTTCTGACAGGAATCGATACAATTTCATCGTCCTCTCCTTATACAAGGCCCACGCGATCGTCTTAGGCCAGTGTCTATCACGTTCCAGCTTGCTCTATTGCGGCCTGTTCCGCAATGACCTGCGCCTGATCCAAAAGGCGCTGTGCGGTTTCAACATGCAGGTTTTCCACGATCGTACCATCGACCACCGCAACGCCTTGACCGGCATCAGAGGCCTGTTTAAACGCCTCTATCTGTCGTTGTGCAAGCGCGATTTCAGAAACCGATGGCGCAAATACCTGATTGGCCAAATCGATCTGGGCGGGGTGGATTAATGACTTACCGTCAAAACCAAGATCGCGGCCCTGCTCGCACTCAAACTGCAAACCCGCGACGTCTTTGAATTGGTTATAGACCCCATCAATCGCAATCACCCCCTCGGCCCGGGCAGCCAAAAGTACAGTTTGCAATGCCGTCAGCAACGGCAACCGATCGGCCCGAAAGCGGCAATTCAGTTCTTTGGCCAGATCGTTGGTCCCCACTACAAAACCAGCCGTGCGCGGATGCGCCGCAATGGATTGCGCGTTCAAAATACCCAAGGGCGTTTCCAACATGGCCCAGACCGAGACAGGAGATGCCACGGCATCAACAAGGCGCTGTATATCTTCGGGGCTGTTCACTTTAGGCAACAAGATCGCATCTAGATCACTATCGGCCAACGCGGCGATGTCGTCTTGCCACCAGGGGGTCTGTAACCCGTTGATCCGCACAATCCGAACCCGATTGCCATAGCCACCCTCGCCCAGCGCCGTGGCTAGGGTCTTGCGCGCTGCAGGCTTTGCCTCGGGTGTGACCGCATCCTCAAGGTCTAGAATAATCGCATCCACCGGCAGTGATCGCGCCTTGTCTAGCGCGCGTTGCTTTGATCCGGGTATGTATAAAACCGAACGGTAGGGGCGGGTATCTTCGGACATGTGACGCCTTTCGCAAGATTATTGCGCCATAAGGGACATTATTTAGCGAAAAGTTCAAGGGCGTTCTTGCTGCGGCGCAGAAATTATGTTCTGCAGCAAATTTAATTGTGGTCAAACACATTCCCATCCACGCTATGTACTAAATTTGATGCCCACTTTATTTATTTTTAAGTTTATTTTGAAAGAAGGTTCTATGAATACAGATATTGCAAAAAAATTAGACCAAGTGATTCAGCTGCTACAACTGAGCCTTCTGGCGCAGCGGGTGAATACGCTTTCGGATCAACGGATTTTAAGTTTCAACGTCAATGGTAACACCATCCGCATGTCACTGCCCGATGCGCAATGTGATTTCATTCAAAGAGTTATCCTCCAGACAAATCACTTTTTCGAAGCCGCTCTGCTCTCACAGGTCGCAAAAATGGGATTGATCAAGCCCGATACGGTCGTGTGTGATATCGGCGCCAATATTGGCAATCACTCGGTTTATTTTGGGCGCATCTTAGGTGCACAGACAGTTTTATCCTGTGAACCTCAAGCACATGTCTACAGTACTTTGCAACAGAACCTCGAATTGAACGGTTTGACCACTGGAAACGCCTTCAACGTTATGCTTGGCAGCACTTCAGGCCGTGGCGAGGTCGCGCATTTTGAATCTTTAAATCACGGTGCAACAAAGCTGAAAACCAGTACTGACGGTCCAATTGAGATGGTGACATTGGATGAATTGACCGCCTCATACGGCCCCGTTGGGTTTTTGAAGCTGGATGTGGAGGGCTTTGAGGCATCGGTGCTTGCCGGCGCAGAGCGGATCCTTTCAAAAGATCGCCCCACAATTTGGGTGGAGCTAACGGTTCAGCACGGAGAGGAGAACGTCGAGGCAACGCGTTCAATTCTGGAAGCTCACGGCTATACAGAACAGCGAAAACTATCGCCTACTGACTTCATATATTCACCAAAATAATAATCTGAGAGGTCACAGTTATTATTTGGGTGCGCCCATCGCTCTCAGGCCATCACGCATTAAAATCAAACGTGCTGGCCCCTATTCTGATAGGTCGAACCTCGCGGAAATCCCTTAAAGTGCGTCGCGTTAACGTAACTTTCAGCCTTGTGTATCAATATGATGCCACTAGCGCTGCTGCACAAACGCCTGAAAAATTTCGAAAACACCTCACAGCAGTTTAAACCCTACCTCTTCGGGCTTTGTTACCGTCTTTGTTCGGCACATTCAGCCCTTACCGGCAGATCAGATTGCGAAAGGCATAGCAATGAAACTCATTCTCTCCCTACTCCTTATCGGAGTAAGCTTGTTTTGGAACGGTATTTCTGAGGCGGACGCACAAACCGTTCGCAGACCACAGAATTGTGCACCCCGAGACGCTGTTTTAACTCGCCTTGCCAAGAGTTATGGTGAAGTTCAACAATCTCAGGGCTTAGGCGCTAATAACGCGATTATTGAGGTTTTTGCGTCCAGCACTACCGGCTCTTGGACGATCACCGTCACAATGCCATCCGGCTTGACCTGTCTGGTTGCCAGTGGGCAGGCGTTTGAAAGTCTCATCAAGACCCAACCACCCACTGGCGACGATACCTAAACAAAGCAATTTTTAGCTATGTTCCGCCTTGGATGAGCCCGCAAAGCCCATCATAAATCAACTTGATACCTGTAATCGAGAGCAAAACAAACGCCAATCTAAAAAATAATTTTTCAGGAATAAGTCTGTGCGCATATACTCCCAAATAAGCACCAACCACGGCAAAAGGTGCCAGTAAAACCGCCGCAAGACCAGAGTCCAGCGACATCATACCAAGCCAAGAGTAACAGAAAAACTTAACGATATTTAGTACCCAGAACACCAACACGGTGGTCGCTTGATATTGCGTTTTTCGGATCTGCCGCGACAGTAGGAAAATCGCCGCCGGTGGCCCGCCGGCATGTGCGACAAAACTGGTAAAGCCCGCAACAGATCCTAACAAAACCCCGATCCAGTCGGGACAATGGGGCTTGTGATCACCCGCTGAAACACGGGTTGGCAGGATCGACCATAGCACAAAAACCAGACTTACAGCGCCGATCAGCAATCGGAAAATGTCAGCGTCTACAACCTGAAACAGCAGTGACCCGAGGGCTACTCCCGGAATGCCGCCCAAAATGAGCACCTTTGCGTCAGCGAAACTCCATACACCCCAATAGGGCCTGAGCGTGACCAGGTCGATCAACATAAGCAACGGCAGCATAATGGCCAGAGCTTCGCCAGGTTCAATCACCAAAGTCAGAATCGCAGCCGAGACAAACGCAACACCAGAGCCAAATCCACCCTTGGAAATCCCTGCAAAAACCACTGCAGGTGCCGCAATTAAAAAAAATTCCAGACTAAAATGCTGCATCGTATTGCGCGATCCATCTCATGATATCATATATTTCCTGCAGTTTAGCCCCCGAGATCGCTCTGCCTTCATATGACTGCCGCGACGCAGCATACTTGCGTGCGCGCGCTCAACACAGTACGCCACCTCACATCTTAACTGAACCGGAGAGATATTCCATGGCCAGACCCAAAATAGCCCTGATCGGCGCAGGACAAATTGGCGGTACACTCGCCCACCTCGCCGCGATCAAAGAACTTGGCGACGTCGTCTTGTTTGATATCGCCCCAGGCACCCCAGAAGGCAAAGCGCTCGATATCGCAGAATCGGGACCGTCTGAAGGCTTTGATGCAGAGATGTCCGGCACCCAAAGCTATGCCGATATAGCCGGCGCCGACGTCTGCATCGTTACCGCTGGCGTACCCCGCAAACCGGGCATGAGCCGCGATGACCTGCTGGGCATCAACCTAAAAGTTATGAAATCCGTCGGTGAAGGCATTCGCGATCACGCGCCGAACGCTTTTGTCATCTGCATCACCAACCCACTTGACGCGATGGTCTGGGCCCTGCGCGAATTCTCAGGTCTGCCACATGATAAAGTCTGCGGCATGGCGGGTATCCTCGACAGTGCACGGTTCCGCCATTTTCTAAGCCTCGAGTTTAATGTATCGATGAAAGACGTCACCGCCTTTGTTCTGGGCGGCCATGGCGATACGATGGTGCCACTTGCGCGCTATTCGACAGTGGGCGGTATTCCATTGCCCGATCTGGTGTCGATGGGTTGGACCACACAAGAAAAGCTGGACGCTATTGTGCAACGCACCCGCGACGGCGGTGCGGAAATCGTCGGCCTGCTGAAAACTGGATCGGCATTTTATGCACCAGCGACATCTGCAATTGAAATGGCTGAAGCTTACCTCAAAGACCAAAAGCGCGTTCTGCCCTGTGCGGCGCATTGCGACGGTGAATTTGGCCTTAACGGTATGTATGTTGGCGTGCCAACGGTGATTGGCGCAGGTGGCATCGAGAAAATCATCGAGATCGAGATGAACAAAGACGAACAGGCAATGTTCGACAAATCAGTCGACGCAGTCAAAGGCTTGGTCGCTGCTTGCAAGGCAATCGACAGCAGCTTGTCCTAAACCATTTCAAATCTATCGAAAGCCGGGGCCCGGCTTTCGAACACAATATTTTGAAACTTTTCTTGATAAGGCATATTCGAATGAAGCCTTTATATTCAAATAAAATTTTGGCAGTACATTAAAAATATTTAGATATTAGGTACAAAGATGTGAGTAACACTAGCAACATTACTCCACATTTTCACAGCTTTTAGCGCCTTTGTACAAGGTAACCTGTAAACCTTAATGGTGGGCAAAAGTATAAGCTACACCCTGCGCGACCTGCAGGCCGTCCCCAAACCATCCGCAAACGAAAATTAAACAATCGCGGGCCTGATCTTTCGGCACAGCATCAAAAAAAGCATACAGCAAACCTACGATATGGGCCTGGAACTTGAGAATACAGATTTGCCTATTTTGGCCCTGCCAATTCCCCACGATCCAGACCCCAGAAATTTTTTCACCCGATGTCAGCAACAATATCTGTAGGCAGGTCCAGACGGATATGGACCAAACACAGCACAGCCTGAAGCCGGTCAATCCCTCAGATACCGTTTCGGTGGCTATTGATTTTGCTGAAATTTGGTTTGATATCGACCAAAATGGCCAGCGCCGCGACACAGAAAAAATTTTACCGCTGTTTGAACAGTCTATGGGTTGGGACGCCACCTCGCGCCGGAAACGCCACGCCAGAAACGCCAAGAAAGACTGGTCAGTGACCATTGTATTGATCTGTCAGATACGGCATGGCTGCTGCACGCACCACCCATTTTCTATCGGCCTTCAGCGACTTTTTAATCGCACTTTCAACAACAGGCCCAATTACAAAAGTCATGACAGCTGCCGTACAGTCACAAAAATTGCTAAGTTTTAGGCAGATAGATCACTTTTGGACAGATAAATTTATTCAAATAATTGAAATTTTTGCAGTCTTTCTGGTGATCCTTGAGCAAACGCCTGACTCCGAATTAAGCCGCTCAACCCAACAGCATTTGTTGCAAATTATTGCCCATAATTGGATTTTTTGGGCCCGCGTCGCAAAGGAGACTGATGATAATCTAGAATGGATTTCTGATACGAGGCAAACCACACCTCTTGGACTAGACTTGCCTCCGAACAGGGGCGCAATTTGGTTGACAGTGTTAGCTGATTTCGAGGCCCTCGTAAAAGGGCGCCTGCTTTTACGGCATCGGCAACTTGGCGATTGGGCCAGTGCAAAGTTGGGCTATACCTGCAGGATCCCGGTCCCCTTGATACGGTTAGGGTTTTTCAAGGGTCTGCGATCATGCCTTGTGCACAAAAGGGAACCGTTTTCTCAGCGACTGCTTAAAACGTTTTAATTGGACATTCCGTCGAAACCCATCCAGCCTGAGGCTGTATTTGCAATGGTTTCTAAGGCCATGTTTGGCCGAAGAATGTTTTTGGCACTCGCACGTATCCTAAAAATTGGGAGCCCGTTTTAAACGACAGGTTCCGTGGAAATTGTTAAAATAGACAGATAAATTTGCCACTTGAACGGATCCAAGCCTGCTTGAGTGCCATCGTCAAAGACAAAAATGCCAAACCCATATTTTTATTTTGTGATCACAGCTTAAAATTGCGTGATCACAAAATCATATAAAATGGCGATTTTTAGAAAATCTTATAAAAAATCGTTTAATCACTGCGCATTGTTATGCTTAGACACTGACAACCATTCAGAGTTAGGATAATTTCCATGAACATCCACGAATATCAAGCCAAGAAGCTTTTACAAAGCTATGGCGCCCCTGTTTCGGATGGGCGTATCGTTCTCAAATCAGAAGATGCCAAAACAGCTGCTGGCGAATTAGATGGGCCCCTGTGGGTTGTCAAAGCACAGATTCACGCGGGTGGACGCGGAAAGGGCACTTTTAAAGAGCCTAAGGCGGGTGAAAAAGGCGGTGTTCGGATGGCGCGCTCTGTCACAGAGGCCGCCGAAGAAGCAAAAAAAATGCTTGGGCACACGCTGGTAACGCATCAAACTGGCCCCAACGGCAAGCAGGTAAACCGCGTTTATATTGAAGATGGCTCAGGGATTGAAACCGAATTATATCTGGCGCTGTTGGTTGACCGCCAGACATCACGCGTCTCGTTTGTCTGCTCAACCGAAGGCGGGATGGACATCGAGCAGGTCGCAGCAGACACTCCCGAAAAGATCCTGTCGTTCTCTATTGACCCCGCCACCGGATACCAAGGATTTCACGGTCGCCGGATTGCGTTTATGCTGGGGCTCAAAGGCAAGCAAATTAAACAGTGCGTCGCCTTGATGGCCACGCTGCATAAAATGTTCATCGAAAAAGACATGGAAATGCTTGAAATTAATCCGCTGATCGTTACCGATGGCGGAGATCTGAAATGTCTCGACGCCAAGATGAGCTTTGATGGTAATGCAACCTATCGGCACCCTGATATTGCCGAGTTGCGCGACGAAACCGAGGAGGATGCCAAAGAACTGGCCGCCTCCAAGCACGACCTGAACTATATCGCATTAGATGGCGAAATTGGCTGTATGGTCAATGGTGCCGGTCTTGCAATGGCGACGATGGATATCATCAAACTCAAAGGGGCCGAGCCTGCGAACTTTCTTGATGTGGGCGGCGGTGCGACAAAGGAAAAAGTCACCGAAGCTTTCAAAATCATCACCTCTGACCCGAATGTGAAAGGCATCTTGGTCAATATTTTTGGCGGTATCATGCGCTGTGACGTGATCGCCGAAGGCGTAATCGCCGCAGTCACCGAAGTCGGCCTGAAAGTGCCGCTGGTGGTGCGCCTCGAAGGCACGAACGTCGACCGTGGCAAAGAGATTATAAATACCTCTGGCCTAAATGTCATTGCAGCCGAAAACCTAAGCGATGCCGCAGAAAAAATCGTTAAAGCGGTGAAAGGATAAATCATGGCAGTCCTCGTCAACGAAAATACCAAAGTCATCTGTCAGGGGTTTACCGGCAGTCAAGGCACGTTTCATTCCGAACAGGCAATTGCCTATGGCACCCAAATGGTCGGCGGTGTCACCCCCGGCAAAGGTGGCCAGAGCCATCTGGATCTTCCGGTTTTCAATTCCGTGCATGAAGCCAAGGATCGCACCGGAGCCAATGCCTCGGTGATCTATGTCCCGCCACCTTTTGCTGCCGATAGTATCCTTGAGGCAATCGACGCCAAAATGGAGCTGATTGTCTGCATCACTGAAGGCATTCCGGTACTGGACATGATGCGGGTGCAACGCGCCCTTGACGGCGCCTCAAGCCGCCTGATCGGTCCAAACTGCCCCGGAGTGATTACGCCCGGCGCGTGTAAAATAGGGATCATGCCCGGCCACATCCACAAACGCGGTTCTTGCGGGGTTGTCTCGCGCTCGGGCACGCTCACTTATGAAGCCGTCAAACAGACCACTGACTTGGGCCTTGGCCAATCCTCGGCAGTGGGCATTGGTGGCGATCCGATTAAGGGTACTGAACACATAGATGTGCTTGAAATGTTTCTTGCAGATCCAGAGACCCAATCCATCATCATGATTGGTGAAATCGGCGGCTCAGCCGAAGAAGAAGCTGCAGCCTTTTTGGCCGATGAAAAGAAAAAGGGCCGCTGGAAACCCACCGCAGGGTTCATCGCAGGTCGCACAGCGCCTCCAGGGCGCCGCATGGGCCATGCCGGCGCCATAGTTGCCGGCGGCAAAGGCGGAGCCGAGGATAAGATCGAGGCGATGCGCTCGGCTGGGATTATTGTGGCCGACAGCCCTGCCGAACTGGGCGAAGCGGTTATGGCAGCCATCGGCTAACACTATACGCCGTGGGCATCCCAGCCCGCGGCTTGTCAACCAATTAAGCGTTTCTGGAGAGAGATATGACCGACCAATCCGCCAATGACCTGTTCCACGCCTCAAGCTTTATGCAGGGCCATAACGCGGAATATCTTGAACAGCTCTATGCCCGATACGCCAATGACCCAAATGCAGTAGATGCGGCTTGGCAAGAATTTTTCCGCCAGATGGGCGATGCCGACCTTGATGTGAAAAAAGAGGCTGCAGGCCCCAGTTGGGCACGTGCCGACTGGCCGCCCATCCCCAGTGATGAGTTGACCTGCGCGCTTGACGGTCAATGGCCAGCCCCACCGCCCGCAGAAAGCAAACAGGTGGGCATTAAAATAGTGGCGAAAGCCGAAGAGCAGGGTATAGAAGTCACCAACGGTGCAATCCAGCGCGCCGTGCTTGACAGCATCCGGGCCCTGATGATCATTCGGGCGCACCGTATTCGCGGCCATCTAGCCGCAGATCTTGACCCGCTGGGACTGCGCGAAGAAACCGCCCGCCCAGAGTTAGATCCAAAGACCTATGGTTTTACTGATGCAGATCTGGACCGGCCGATATTCATCGATAACGTATTGGGGCTGGAAATCGCCTCAATGCGGCAGATTGTGGAAATTCTCAAACGCACCTATTGTGGTACATTCGCACTGCAATACATGCACATTTCCGATCCTGAACAATCAAGCTGGCTAAAAGAGCGGATCGAAGGCTATGGCAAGGAAATCCAGTTCACCCGCGAGGGCCGCAAAGCGATCCTGAACAAAATGGTCGAAGCCGAGGGCTTTGAGAAGTTCTTGCACGTCAAATACATGGGCACCAAACGCTTTGGTTTGGATGGTGGCGAGAGCTTGATCCCTGCGATGGAGCAGATCATCAAGCGCGGTGGTGCCCTGGGTGTGCGCGATATCGTCATCGGCATGCCCCACCGCGGGCGGCTCAGTGTTTTGGCCAATGTGATGGGCAAACCCTATCCGGCCATTTTCAACGAATTTCAGGGCGGCAGTTTCAAGCCTGACGATGTGGACGGCTCGGGCGATGTGAAATACCACCTCGGGGCCTCGTCGGACCGTGAATTCGATGGCAATACCGTGCATTTGTCGCTGACCGCAAACCCAAGCCACCTCGAAGCGGTTAATCCGGTGGTACTGGGCAAGGTCCGGGCCAAACAAGAACAGTTAGGCGATAAAGACCGCTCTCAGGTTTTACCGATTTTGCTGCACGGCGATGCCGCATTTGCCGGGCAGGGTGTGGTCGCGGAATGTTTTGGTCTGTCAGGACTGGTTGGCCATAAAACTGGTGGCACCATGCATATTGTGGTTAACAACCAGATTGGTTTTACCACAGCACCACATTTCAGCCGCTCCAGCCCCTATCCCACTGACATCGCCCTGATGGTTGAAGCGCCGATTTTTCACGTCAATGGGGATGACCCTGAGGCGGTAGTCCACGCCGCCAAAGTGGCCACAGAATTCCGTCAGAAATTCCACCGAGATGTGGTGCTTGATATTATCTGTTACCGGCGCTTTGGCCATAACGAAGGCGATGAGCCGATGTTCACCAATCCGCTGATGTACACCAAAATCAAGCGCCATAAAACCACGCTCAGCCTCTATACCGAACGTCTGGTCAAAGACGGTCTGATCCCCGAGGGCGAGATCGAAGATCTTAAAGCGATGTTTCAGGCCAGAATGAGCGAAGAATTTGAGGCCGGAAAAGACTATAAGCCCAACAAGGCGGACTGGTTGGATGGCCGTTGGTCACATCTCGATCGCCGCAAAGAAGACTATCAACGCGGCCAAACCGCAATCGCCACCGAAACGTTTGATCAAATTGGCAGCGCGCTGACCACGGCCCCAAGCGGGTATGTCTTGCACAAAACCGTGTCCCGCTTGTTGGCCAATAAAAAGACCATGTTTGATAACGCCAGCGGCATTGATTGGTCCACCGCAGAGGCCCTTGCCTTTGGGTCATTGTTGACCGAGGGTTATAAGGTAAGGCTGTCCGGTCAGGACAGCACCCGCGGCACATTCAGCCAACGCCATTCAGGGTTGATCGATCAAAACACAGAAGAACGCTATTATCCGCTGAACCACATCCGCGAGGGTCAGGCGCAATATGAAGTCATCGATTCTATGCTGTCAGAATATGCGGTTTTAGGCTTTGAGTACGGCTTTTCACTGGCCGAACCCAATGCGCTGACCCTGTGGGAAGCGCAGTTCGGCGATTTTGCCAACGGCGCGCAGATCATGTTCGATCAGTTCATCAGTTCTGGCGAAAGCAAATGGTTGCGCATGTCGGGGCTTGTTGTCTTACTGCCGCACGGGTTTGAGGGCCAAGGCCCCGAACACAGCTCGGCCCGGTTGGAGCGTTTTTTACAGATGTGCGGCCAGGACAACTGGATCATCGCCAATTGTTCGACGCCTGCGAACTATTTTCATATCCTGCGTCGGCAGCTGCACCGCAGCTATCGCAAACCACTGATACTGATGACACCAAAATCGCTGTTACGCAACAAAATGGCGGTCTCGAAAACAGAGGAATTCACCACCGGGTCCAGTTTCCACCGCGTCCTATGGGATGATGCACATCAAGGAAATTCCGACACTGAATTGGTCGCTGACGACAAGATCAAGCGCGTCGTGATGTGTTCGGGCAAAGTGTATTATGACCTGCTGCAAGAACGCGACAAACGTGGCATCACCGATGTATATTTGCTGCGATTCGAACAGTTCTATCCGTTTCCCGCACTGTCGGCCGTCAAAGAGCTTACGCGGTTTACGCAGGCCGAAATGGTCTGGTGTCAGGAAGAGCCCAAAAACCAAGGCAGCTGGAATTTTATGGAACCTAATTTGGAATGGGTTCTAGGCCGCATCAAAGCCACCCATGGCCGGCCAGTCTTTGCGGGCCGCTCCGCCAGCGCCTCGCCAGCCACCGGATTGGCCTCACAGCACAAAACACAACAAGAAGCCTTGATTAATCAAGCACTGACCATTGAAGGGAACTAATCCATGATCATCGAAATACGTGTTCCAACTCTGGGCGAATCTGTCACCGAGGCCACTGTGGCAACTTGGTTCAAAAAACCCGGTGATCTTGTGGCGGCCGACGAAATGCTGTGCGAATTGGAAACCGATAAAGTCACCGTAGAAGTGCCCAGCCCCATGGCAGGCACGCTGCAAGACATCATAGCCCAAGAAGGCGACACTGTCGGGGTCGACGCACTTTTGGCTAATATAAGCGAAGGAGACGCCACTGCGAGCCCTGCAGCGACGGCGTCAACGTCTTCGTCACATGATCCGGCGCCGGCGCCAGCGCCTGCGGGCACTAGCAGCACAGACATCGAAGATGCGCCTTCCGCTAAGAAAGCTATGGCAGAAGCTAATCTCAACCGCGACGCCGTCACCGGAACCGGGCGGGGCGGTCGGGTCATGAAAGACGATGTGGCCCGCGCTGTTGCCGCGCCCGCAAACACCTTCGCACCACTAGCGCCCGTCGCTACAGCCCCACCCCGGGCGCCGGTATCAGTGGATGACGCGGCGCGTGAAGAGCGGGTGAAAATGACCCGCTTGCGCCAAACCATCGCCCGCCGCCTGAAAGATAGCCAGAACAATGCGGCCATGCTCACCACTTACAACGAGGTCGACATGACCGAAGTGATGGCGCTGCGCACTGAATACAAAGAGCTATTCTTGAAAAAACATGGCGTTAAATTGGGCTTTATGTCATTTTTTGCCAAGGCCTGCGTGCATGCTCTGAGCGAAGTCCCCGAGGTCAACGCCGAGATCGACGGTACCGACATTGTCTATAAAAACTTTGTTCACATGGGCATCGCGGCCGGTACACCAACCGGTCTTGTGGTGCCGGTGATCCGCGACACCGACAGCCTGTCGTTTGCACAGATCGAAAAAGCCATCGCTGAAAAGGGCGCGCGGGCCCGTGATGGAAAACTCAGCATGGCTGAAATGCAGGGGGGGACCTTTACCATTTCAAACGGCGGGGTCTATGGGTCGCTGATGTCGTCCCCAATCCTTAATCCGCCACAATCGGGCATTTTGGGCATGCATAAGATTCAAGACCGCCCTATGGCCATCAACGGCCAAGTTGTGATCCGCCCGATGATGTATCTCGCATTGAGCTATGATCACCGCATTGTTGACGGTAAGGGCGCCGTGACCTTTCTAGTTCGGGTCAAGGAAGCGCTGGAGGATCCCCGCCGCATGCTGATGGATTTATAATGTGGCAAGCAGAGCTCATTGGCCCCCACCTTGGTAATGCCACATTACCGGGGGCCTGCATGAGGCGCTGCCCCACCATCCAAACTGATTATATTCAAACTTTCAAAGACCCTTGCCTATGAAGCACACAAATCATCGGCCGTAATTTGCGATTTAAGATCAACCTAAGGCCCCATACCTTTTAAACACATGTCACGATCCGAACCTCAGGAGACCCCAATGGCACAGTATGACGTTATTATTATCGGCTCAGGCCCCGGCGGCTATGTTGCAGCCATCCGCTGCGCCCAATTGGGGTTGAAAACTGCCTGTGTTGAGGGCCGCGAAACCTTGGGCGGCACCTGCCTGAACGTTGGATGCATCCCCTCAAAAGCGCTGTTGCATGCGTCCCATCAACTGCATGAGGCGGAACACAACTTTGCCAAAATGGGACTGATGGGCAAAACGCCAACGGTCGATTGGTCCCAGATGATGGCCTATAAGGACGAGGTGATCAACGGCAACACCAAGGGCGTCGAATTTCTATTTAAGAAAAACAAAATTGATTGGCTGAAAGGCTGGGGGTCCGTTCCCGAGGCCGGCAAGGTCAAGGTCGGCGACACCCTTTATGAGACCAAAAATATCATCATCGCCTCGGGCTCAGAGCCATCCACACTGCCTGGCATCGACGTGGATGAGCAGGTTATCGTGACCTCAACCGGCGCGCTGACACTGGATAAAATTCCGCGCAAAATGGTGGTGATCGGGGCGGGTGTGATCGGTCTTGAACTGGGCAGTGTCTATGCTCGGCTCGGCACCGACGTCACCGTGGTAGAATTTCTCGACGCGATCACCCCAGGGATGGACGCCGAGGTGCAGAAAACTTTTCAGAAAATTTTGAAAAAACAGGGTATGAGCTTTATCATGGGCGCTGCGGTGCAGGATGTTGAACGGCTAAAGACCAAAACCAAAGTCAGTTATAAACTGCGCAAAGACGACAGCGAACACCAACTGGATACTGATGTCGTTCTGGTCGCCACAGGGCGCAAACCCTTTACCGACGGGCTGGGATTGACCGCACTGGGTGTCGAGATGAGCGACCGCGGCCAAATCAAAACAAACGACCATTGGCAGACCAACATCCCCGGCATCTATGCCATCGGCGATGCGATCGACGGCCCGATGTTGGCACATAAAGCCGAGGATGAGGGCATGGCCACCGCCGAAGTGATCGCCGGCAAACACGGGCATGTGAATTATGGGGTAATCCCAGGCGTGATTTACACCCACCCCGAAGTGGCCAATGTCGGCATGACAGAGGACGCGCTGAAAGACAGCGGCCGCGCCTATAAGGTTGGTAAGTTTTCGTTTATGGGCAATGGTCGCGCAAAGGCCAATTTTGCCGCTGACGGGTTTGTAAAAATCTTGGCCGATAAAACCACTGACCGCATCTTGGGCGCTCATATCATTGGCCCCAGTGCCGGTGATTTGATCCATGAAATTTGTGTTGCAATGGAATTTGGGGCCTCGGCGCAGGATCTGGCGATGACCTGCCACGCCCACCCGACCTATTCAGAGGCAGTGCGCGAGGCGGCGCTGGCCTGTGGTGACGGACCCATCCACATGTAGCTGGTAGGCGCGAATGTAATCGCGCCTACCAAAGTCCGTCTGGTTCAAGGCTTTGAAATTTTTTGTCAAAGTCTGCCCCCCCCTCTTTACCATTGGTCATTTCAGCCAAAATATCGCCCATGCTTGGCACCGCGTCACGATCGTTGCGCTGCCACAGACCGGCGCGCAGCGGTGCGCGGGCGCATTGTGCATAGATCTCTTGCAGTGTGATCACGATCACGGTTGCGGGCAATTTCCCTCGGCGCTCAAACCGCGTCCGCAGATCGGTGTCGGCGCTTAACACCGCACGACCGTTCACCCGCACGATTGTGGTTGACCCCGGCACCATGAACATCAGCGACACCCGGCCGTCACTGATGATATTGCGCAGGCTATCGAGCCGGTTATTGCCACGCCAGTCGGGCATTGCCAAGGTTTGAGGATCCAGCTCTTGCACAACCGGCCCATCTTCGCCCCGCGGGCTGCCATCGGTACCATCGGGGCCAACACTGGTCAGCACACAGAACCGCGAGGCCATGATCCAGCGCCGGTACAGAGGCGTCAGCCGTGGTGAAACCTTGCGGATCGCGGCATCGCTTGGCTGGCCATAAAGCGCCTCTAGTTCGCTGATTGAAGAAATATTTTGCATCGTGGTCCCCTGACAGTTTGCGGGTTTTGGTGAGCGGTTAAGACATCTTACCAAACTTTAGCCATGCGTGCGGCGTTGTCCAATCGGTAATATCCAACCGGCCATGGACAGCATCGCAAGACGGTGGGGGCGCGTACCATGACTTTATGGTTAATCACCCCTGTCAGGAGACCGAAATTTCCTTGGTGGTTTTTACCGGCAACTGCGTCTCAGGGTCTTAGATTTTACCCACAAGGATATTGTGGTGGGCGGTAATCTGATCATGGCGTAGCGCACCGTCATCACTGGTGCCGTGACCATCGGCGACCAATGTGACAACATAGCCCAAGTCTACGGCACGCCGCACGGTGATATCGACGCAATACTGGCTCATGTAGCCTGTCACAATCAGATGCGTCACACCACGCGTTCTAAGCTGGGCTGTAAGATCAGTCTGGTAAGAGGCATCACTGTGGGATTTGTTAATCACAATAACGCCCCCTAGTGGGGCCACTTTGCGGCGAATTTTCCAATCTTGCGACCCTTGCGCCAGACGGTGACCGGACGCACCGTCATGTTGAACAGCAAAAACTAGCGTCCCGGCGGCACGGGCTTGACGCTACAGTATGGCAAGGCGGTCTACCATATTTTGAAGCGCCTGACCTATGATCGGCTGACGATCCACAGTCGCGGTGGCGTCCACGATGGATTCTCAACATCTATAACAAGCAATCCATAAGCCATAATCTACCTTTAGACGATTTTCTCTACCAGATAAAGCGCGTCATATCGTGGCCACACACATATGGCTCAGGTCAATCGAAGTCAGGAAAATCTGTCTCTGGAATATCCAGCTTTGGCAATTCTCAACCCGCCCAATCCATATCCGGCAAACCTATTTCTAGGGTCCTGTCTCAGGCCGTTCCACATCAAAGCCAGCTTCGGCCATCAATCTATTAGACTGCGTCTCAACCACGTCCTCAAGCTGCTTTAAAAAAGCATTTTTGTCCAAGCCCGGCACGATTGGGGGCAAAAACTCTATCACCGCCAGCCCCGGCTTGCGCAGCACAGTCAAACGGGGCCAAAACACACCAACATTAGTCGCCACCGGCACGCAGGTCTGAGCGGTCGCTGTATAAAGCACCGCAATGCCGACCTTGAAAGGCGCATGTGCCCCCGGTTTAACACGCGTGCCCTGCGGATAGATAACCAACTGTCCACGCACAACGTCACTGGCAGTAACCGCCGCCACCATATTGCGAATCGCCTCGCCCCGACGACCGCGGTTGACCGAAATACAGCCAAGCCAACGCGCATACAATCCGACGAAAGGCACGTATTTAAGTACAGATTTGTAAATAAATTTTGGCTGCTTCAACACGCTGACCAAGATAATCACATCAAAGAAACTTTGATGTTTTGACGCCACAAGAACCTCGCCACTGGGCACATCGCCACGAATTTCAGATTTTAATCCAACCATCCAATCCGCAGTCCAGCGCACCCAGCGACAATAGACCATGGCCGCCATCCGCGCACCACGGCGATCAAAAGCCGCCCAAGGCGCGAAGGCCACTGCAACCAACGCCAGCGCCAGATACATCTGCGTACAAAACAACAGGGATCGAATCCATTGCACCGCCACGCCTATCATGAGAACGCCCGCAAAGCGCGCGACGCGGCAGCACGGGTCGAGACAAAGGCGACAGCCGCCGCCACAAACGGCACCATGGCTGGCAAGATCCAATGGAACCCTTGGAACCCCAAACCGGTCAGGAAACTGTTTTCGTGTCCGGATGAGGGTGAAAACACCAAAGCCAGCACCGCCACCGCTGTCCCAATGCACGCTCCGAATAAGGCCCGGCTGGTAAAGCGGCGCACAAAGGCCCCTGTTATGTACATATCGGTTGCCCCAATGAGCCGGAGAACTGCGATCACTTGCGTATTGGCCGCCAGTGTCGCATTGGCCGCCAGCGTTATCATCGCCGCCATCAACCCGCCAATCAGCCCGATAGACAGCCAAGCCAGCAAGCGCAAGCGCGCCGCCGCCCGTACGAGAGGCCGCCGCCACCGGGTGTGATCATCCACAACCGCCCCCGCGACCTCGGCCAAAAGGCGCAGCCGCAGACCGGCAACATCATAGCCCTCCGGAGCCTCGATCACCTCGATCAATTGCGGAACCGGCAACGTATCGACCGGAACATCAGGCCCCAGCCATGGTTCTAACAGCGCCTGTTGTTCGGTCTTGGTCAACGCCCGCGCCGAAGCCACCCCCTTGGTGCTGCTCAACACGCGCAGCGCCGCCTCAGTCTGAGATGCCAGTTGATCGGATGGTGCCGAGATCCGTACCGTGGAACTCTGCGCGAGCTCTTCGCCCCAACGGGTTGCCAGCCGCCCCGAAGCCAGTGATAATGCCAGCGCAAACACCGATAAAAATGCCATCGCAGCCGCGGTGAAAAGGGTCAACCGAGCGGTAAAACCGGTTGGGGGCACTATGCGGTCTGCCTGCCTATCGCCAGCTAAAATCTTTATGCTAGAAACAACACCCAGCATCACAAATCAGCCCCTGCCAGTTGCAATCGTCGGTTTGAGATTCGCAAAACCCGGGCCTGCACGAGGGCTTTGGCGGCCCGGATCAAACTCATATCGTGGGTCGCAACCATCACAGTTTTACCCATTCTGTTCAACTCGACAAGAAGATGCAGCAGACGTTGCGACATCTCCCAGTCAATATTTCCTGTCGGCTCATCGGCGAGAATCACATCGGGTGACATCACCACAGCCCGCGCCAATGCGGCACGCTGGCGCTCACCGCCGGACAATTCGGCAGGGAATGCGTTGGCCCGGGTGGTCAAACCAACCCACCCCAGCAGATCATTCAAATTGCTCAGATCCGCCAATTGCCCGTCACCCACCACATTAAGCGGCAAAGAAATATTATCATGCACATTCAGATGATCCACAAACTGGCAATCTTGATGCACCACACCGATTCGCCGCCGCGACATCGCAATACTATCCCGGCTCATCACCCTTAAATCTTCTGAAAATAACTGAATGCGACCTGCGGTTGGAACCAATGCACCATAGCAAAGTTTCAAAAATGTTGTTTTGCCCGCACCCGAAGGCCCAGTTAAAAAATGAAACGACCCCGGAGACAGTTTGAGCGAGATATCCGCAAGCAGTTCATTGCTGCCGAAACCATAACTATAGGCGACATTTTCCAACTCGATCACTGCGTTCACCGCTTCTGTTTTGCTTGTGTTACCCTGTTGTGCCTCAGCGCCGCGCAGGTTGCAATCGACACTGCTTTATTGACAGGGACTTTTGCAGCGGCATAAACCATCGTATAGAAGATAGGAACGTCATACCGATGGACTTTAGACAGGTGAAAAGATGCGGCTGATTTGTCCCAATTGCACTGCCGAATATGAAATTCCCAATGATGCAATTCCGGCCGTCGGCCGAGATCTGCAATGTTCCAGTTGCGGCGTGACGTGGTTTTCAAAACCACCAGAGGCCGACCCCGAGATTGGTGGTGATCTTAGCAAAGTGCTCGCCGCACTGCCACCGTCAGACGGGCCAGGGACCACCGAAACCTCAGATCCGCCTCCCGCCGCCGCTTTGAGCACAGATCTGCCACCTCTGGACACCGCAATCGCTGATGTCCTGCGGCAAGAGGCGGCAGCGGAAGTCCGGCTTCGATCACAGGATTCCGCTGGCGGATTGGAAAGCCAGCCAGACCTCGGGTTGGACTCTGCTGATAAAATTAATACCTCACAGCGACACGCCCGCGAATCGCAAGAGCGTATTGGGCGAATGCGCGGCCTGAGCGAGCAAGCCAACTCAGACGATCAAGCCCCGCCATCGCCTGCCGCAGGGAGTGATGATTTACCATCACCGTTACCAGACGTTGATACCTTGGGTTCAAGCCTGCGCGCATCAAGCAGCACCCTCACCCAAGAAAGTGACCCGGCACCAGCCTTTTACCATCAGGCTGGTTTCTCTGCCGGATTTCTCTCTATTCTCATTATCGCAACGCTGCTGACTGGGGTCTATGTTCAGGCAGGATATATCGGTGAGCTGGTTCCCGAGCTGACACCACCGCTTGATCAATACAAAGCCACCATAAACGAGGCACGCCTCTGGCTCGACCAACAGGCCGAACAGGCAGTTGTACTGTTCGAACAAACGGTGCAATGACGGCGAATAATTGACTGGACTGCGATTGCGCCGTTTTTGATTGCGCCGTTTTTGATTGCGCCAGGTGTGCCGTCACAAACTGCCGCTTCA
>Ga0209713_10000666_pt1 | contig 19495 bp, 14 predicted proteins | sample ArcOceMetagenome_3_FD_187444 | JGI IMG/M metagenome (GOLD analysis project Ga0209713, IMG submission 187444) | Marine eukaryotic phytoplankton communities from Arctic Ocean - Arctic Ocean- Svalbard ARC20M Metagenome (SPAdes) (version 2) | ecosystem: Environmental > Aquatic > Marine > Oceanic... | reverse complement strand
TCGAAAAGCGTATCCTGTGCTGGGTTTTACATGCCCAGCTCTAGCTCCCATATTACGAATAGTGGAATCATTTTCATCTAGAAATGAAGCATTTGTCATTGGGATACACCCGATTTCTATATCTGTAATCTGATAACCATCTCCTAACTGGGAAATATAATTTTTCAGCAAGGCTTCTCCTTCTTCCCGCTGCATAATATCTTTTCCGAAACGAGTAACCTCAACTAGAGCTTTTTTAGAATTGAATGGCAACACATACACAAATTGGGTTGCCCCATTTTGAGGGATATTAAAATCCATCATGGTAAAGGAATGGCTATCAAAAAGCTCTTCTTTTGTTTCTATTTGCCAACCTACAAAACTCTGATTAATGTAGTACTCATGTTTTTTAGTTGGTGCAGTTTTCGGCGGTCGGCAATCAAAGATATATTTAGCTATATATTCTGAATTATCAATGATTAGCGTTTTTAAAGGCTCCGTATCACTAATCTTATTTTGTAGAATAGTAGCATCATGCTTATCAATAACAGAAAGTGTTTTTTGATAGAGCGTTAAGCTAGAAACATGATAATAGGACAAGGGATCTAAATCCTGTTTTTTACCATTTAAGATGACAGTGCTCCACGATTTATCGATACATTGAGGTTCTATAATATTGTGTGCATCTTCATCTGTCGCCCAAAAACAATAGGTCTTATCTTTTTTATTTTTTTGTTGAGGCTCTATAATGATTATCTTTTTCTGAGATAACAGAGCTTTTTTTTCTAATTCTAAAATCAAAAGGCAATTTGATGCCCCAAGCCCAATAAATAAATAATCAATAGATTGTTTTACACTCATTAAATAACGGTCAGCCAAAGTTAAATCATTTTTAGATTATTGTGTTATTCTTATTTAGGTACGGCACAAGTAATACCGATATATTTTTAAACAACAACTGAAGGTGACATATGATGAAATCTACACTTCAGATATTGTATAAAGACAGGTTTATGCGAAGCCATGCTTAGTTATCACTACAACTTATACCCAAATTTATAAACCCTATGGCATAGCATGTCAGTTTGGTTTTACTTTGCCGTTCTATAAAGCAAAACAAAGAACATGGAAAAAGTAGAATGTTTAATCATAGGCTCGGGACCAGCAGGGTACACCGCAGCTATATACGCCGCTCGTGCAGATATGAAACCAGTAGTATATGAAGGACTACAGCCAGGGGGTCAGCTTACTATCACTACAGACGTAGAAAACTATCCAGGATATCCAGATGGTATTATGGGTCCTGAAATGATGGAAAACTTCAAGAAACAAGCGGTACGATTAGGTACCGACGTTCGTTTTGGGATGGTTACCTCTGTAAAATTTGATAAAAACGGCGGCAATCACTTCGTTACTGTAGACGAAAAAATAGAAATAGAAGCAGAAACAGTAATTATAAGCACGGGAGCTAGTGCCAAGTGGCTCGGCATACCCAGTGAGAAACGATTAAATGGTAGTGGTGTAAGTGCTTGTGCAGTATGTGATGGTTTCTTTTATAGAGGACATGATGTAGCTATAGTAGGTGCAGGAGATACTGCTGCAGAGGAAGCTAGTTATCTAGCCAAAATATGCAAAAAGGTATACGTGCTTGTACGTAGAGATGAAATGCGTGCTTCTAAAGCAATGCAGCACAGAATTAATAGCTTAGAAAACGTAGAAGTCTTGTATAACACAGAAACAGACGAAATTTTAGGAGAGTCTGAGGTAGAAGGTGTACGTGTGTTAAATAATATAACAGGTGAGAAAAAAGAAATAGCCATACACGGTTTCTTTGTAGCTATAGGACATAAACCCAATACAGATATTTTTAAAGATTATCTTAAACTGAATGATGCAGGATACATCATTACTCACCCAGATAGTACTAAAACAGATGTCCCGGGAGTATTCGTAAGTGGAGATGCACAAGACTTTACGTACAGACAAGCAGTTACCGCTGCGGGTACTGGCTGTATGGCAGCACTAGATGCGGAGCGTTATATAAGCTCTAGAGGAATGCCCGCTGAGGCATAATATTCCAAGACTAAGAAAAAATATCTAAGGCTTTTTGTGATTCCGTTTCGTCAAGAAACTGTCACAGAAAGCCTTTTTTGGTGTCTGATAGAATAGTTAAACCTCTGATTTGTAGTGAAATTGAATCATATTCCAAGATGCAGAACACAATGTGGGTAACCCGATGGTTATTCCCGAATTATTTTGGTACTACCTTTGCACTACAATACGTAATGAGGCGACCGTCAAATATATCAAAAAAAACAAACGATATCGCCTTATCGTAAAAATAAATTAAATTAATTCTTATGAAACATTTGAGTAAGCACATCGTCGTGAGCACACTATTGGTTATATCCATAGTTGTTACCAGTTTTGTGAACAGACAAAAAGTCAAGAAGAATGACGCTGCAGTAGAAGCTACTGTAGCAGAGAACAAAAAAGAAGCACCTAATGTGGTGAAATCAAAATCAGTATTCGAAGTAGCAGATTCTATCTGCCAAGAAGCTGGTGTACCGTTTGAGCTAGTAAAAGAAATAGGCAATAACGAAAGTGGTTGGAGATACATCACTAATACCAATGGAGGATCTGACCACGGAGATCTACAAGTAATCGACGCTACATTCTGGTACTGGTACAAAAAACTAGATCTAGAAGGCGGTAAAACGCGTAGAAACTATCTTAAAGTAGGCATTTACTATCTTAAGAGCCTGCACAACAAGTACGGAAGCTGGAGAAAAACTCGTTTTGCGTATGGCAGAGGCCATTGGAGAGGACCAGAAACTTGGACTGCATTAGAGAAAAAGTTTATGGGTAAAATCAACTATACTAAGTACGATAACTAATTATCCGAAGAAGTGATTTTTCACTTGCCGTAAAAATTTAGACAAAGGGGTGGTTTTCACCCCTTTTTTTATGTTCTGATGGGAGATAGCTATAAGCCTAAGCCAGTGTTCCGCAAGATCATAATATGCTGTAAACACAGTATTCTGGTCATAGATGTGACCAGGCTCTGAGCTTACTCCATTGAGTTCAAAAATCTTAATATTCTTGCCCGCTTGCAAGTCTTTGTAGCTAGGCACTTTTAGATCGTACCGGCCATAAAACACACCTGTCAGCTCATTACTTAGCCTAGTGAACAACTGATTTAGCTCCTTAGTTATATGTTTATTAGCATCTATAAAACGAGTTCCTTTTATATGATTACCAATACGATGTACTATGAAATCTTCTTCTAAAGCAGGCACTATAGCAAGCCGCTCTGTATATTCGGATACCACTAGTGGATAGTATATGTTGTTACGTGGTGTACTTTGGAGTAATTCCCCGACGGTACTCACCCCATCACCCTTTACTCTAAGAAACTCCTTCTCTGTGATAGAACTGACTATCCCCATTTGCTCACTGGGCATCCTGCTATAGAGTATTCCTAGCTCTAGCGGATAGTCTATATATTCTTGTATTAAAAATTCGGACTCATTAGCTGCATAGGAAACCATATCTTCAAGAGTATGTATCAAGCGGACACCATTACCTCTCTCCCCTACATTTGGTTTTAATATTACCGGCAGTCGCAAGTTGTTTTCTGCAAGTACTTTTTTGGCTAGGTCTAAGGTGAGTCCATTGGTAACATTAATACTCGAAGCTTTGTACTCGTTAGGTATCAAGGCTAGGATTTCATCTTTTCGTTCGCCAAAGAATCCTCCCATGTCTATGCTGGGATTTGCCGCTGTGAAATAAAGTAGCTTTCTAGTCCGAATAACGCCATACACATAGATAGGTAGCAATGGTAAGAAGATAAGGTACCAAGGCCAAAACTCATATCGGGTGAATTTATATATAAATGTATTGAAATTTTTCAAACCACGCGAGGCTACAACAATCCTTGTAAATAACGAACTGTATATCAAAAACTTAACAAGCTAATTATTTATATATATTTTTGCATCAAACATAAGCATATGAACGAGGACACCCACACAGAAATAAGAGAAGAAGAAACTAAGAGTAAGGCATTGCCAATATTTATCTTTTTGTTTCTTGCATCACTAGCTATGTGTGCATTTTTATTTTTTAAATATGCCAAAAACGCAGCTAAAATTCAACAGCAAAATGAAGAACTTAGTCGTGCCTACCAAACTTTAGACTTAAAAGCCGATTCATTACAAAAGGAATTAGATTTCACCTACGAGCAGTTACAAAACAAAATAAATGAAAACTTGGCTCAAGAAGACTTAAAAGAAGATCTAAGAAGTCAACTCATTTCGCAACAAAGTGCTCTAGCTTCAGCTAGAAGAAAAATAAGCAAACTTATAGCAGGAAATACTGGATCTGGAACTACAGGAGGCCCAAAAAATCTACTGGAAGCAAAGAATCAAATCGCAACGCTTCAAAAGACCAACACAGAAAATATTGCTAAAATAGAACTCGCTCAAAAAGAATATGTAGTGGCTAAGGAAATAGCGCAATATAATGGTTTACTAGCATTAGAATTTAAAGATGATAATGATAGCCTGGTAGGTATAAACACTCTATTAGAAAAGAAGCTAAGCACGGCTAGTATCCTTAGAATAGCAGGATTAAACATTATCACGGTAAGAGAAAAAAGAGGAAAACAAGAAATCACTGACAAAGCCTCTAAAGTAGAACGTCTTAAAATTTCATTTTCTATACTTGCATCAGATCTTACTGTAAAAGAAAAAAAGGAACTTACCTTTAGAATAGTAGGCCCAAATAAAGCTGTGCTAACTAAGGATACGAAGAAACTTACAGATAGTGATGACTTATTTACCCTAAAGGAAACTATCACATATGATGGCACAGAAAAAGCCGTAACATATTACTACAAACAAGACTCAGAGTATAAATCTGGAGCCTACAAGGTAGAACTACTCAATAAAGGTAAGTTACTAGATAACGCTAGTTTTAGCTTACGCTAAATCAACCTCAAGCTGGTTCATCAGCAAGTATTCTAGGTTCTCTCGCTTTCTTATAAGATGTGCTTGGCCTTTATAAATAAGCACTTCTGCTGGTCTGCATCTGCTATTGTAGTTACTACTCATACTAAAACCATAAGCACCTGCATTGTGAATAGCTAGTATATCGCCTACTCTCACCTCCTTAAGCCTTCTATCATAACCAAAAGTGTCTGACTCGCATATATATCCCACCACAGAGTAGATACGATCTGTGCCGCTAGGATTGCTTATATTTACTATATGATGGTATGCGTCATACATCATGGGTCTTAGTAAGTGATTCTGACCAGAATTAACCCCTGCAAATACAGTAGAGGTAGTTTGTTTTACCACATTCACATCTACAAGCAGAAAACCTGCGTTACTCACCAAATATTTACCTGGCTCAAACCACAGTTGTAAATCTCTGCCGTAGTCTTTGCAAAACTCTTTGAAGCTAGCTACTATCTGCTTGCCAATAGCCTTGACATCTGCGGTCACCTCTCCTTCTTTGTACTTCACTTTAAAACCACTACCAAAATCCATAAACTCTAGCTCTGGAAATGACTTGGCAGCTTCGTACAGTAGTTTAGCTCCTCGCAAAAACACTTCAGCATCTAGAATATCGCTTCCTGTATGCATGTGAAGTCCATTTACTCTGATCCCTAGATTATCTACAATACGCTTTATATGAGGCACTTGGTATATGCTTATGCCAAACTTAGAATCGATGTGACCCACAGAGATATGACTATTACCGCCAGCCATAATGTGTGGATTAAGACGAATACAACAAGGCACGGTCCCGCCATATTCATTCCCAAATCGCTCTAGCGTACTTAGTTCGTCTATATTAATTATCAGACCCAAATCTACCGCCTGTTTTATCTCTTCAAAACCTATACAATTTGGAGTAAAAAGTATTTCGTTAGGTTCATATCCAGCCTTAAGTCCTATCTGAGCTTCTTCTATAGACACCGTATCTAAACCAGCTCCTTCTGTGTGGAGCAGTTTTAGAATACTGATATTAGTAAGTGCCTTGCAGGCATATTTCAAATGTACATCTACACCCGCAAAAGCATTCTTTAGTTCGTGATAGTTGCTTACTATTTTATCAGCATCATACACGTATAAAGGAGCTCCGTGTTCTTCTAATATCGGCAGTAAGTCTACACCACCTAGTGTGTATCCTTTTTTCGTTAATTTCATAAAATTTTATTTGTTAAGTAGGTGCTATGGCAAAGATTTTTGGAAAAGCTCGTAACGTGCATCAAATGTGTTCCCTACCTTGCCGCCCAATGCTTCCCAGTGCGCATTGATAGACTCTACTCTGTTATCTGGATTTGGGTGTGTGCTCAGAAACTGAGGACCACTTCCGTCACCGCTAGCTATTATTTTCTCAAAAAACTTAGCCGCACCTCGTGCGTCATATGCTGTGGGATATAGATACTCAACAGATCTTAAATCAGATTCTGACTCGTTATCTCTACTATATTTTAGACCTACTAGACCTTGAGCTATTTGTGCTAATGTACCTTTGTCTTCTCCGAGCAATACCGATAGAAGCACATCTATACCATACTGCTGAGTAAGTGCTGCAGTAGAATGACGCTCATCTGCATGGGCTATCTCGTGGCCCATAACGCCCACAAACTCATGCTCAGCATCTAAAAACTTAATAATCCCAGTATACACATAAATATATCCTCCGGGTGTACAGAAAGCATTGAGCGTACTATCATCTTCTATGATACGAAGTCTCCAGTCAAAATCATCTTTGTGTACTACATTTCCTGAGTTCAAAATACTATCTCTTATGGCATATAAATAAGCATACGCTTCAGGATATTGTGCACTATCTAAGATAGGATACATCACAGGATCAGATTCTATCTCTTCTGCTACTTGAGCTCCAAACGTTTTATCATCTTCTAAAGAGAAGAAATTGAGACCTCCGCCGCCTTTTTTATCCTTACATCCTGAGAGCGTAGCTGAGATAATGAGAAGTGCAAACAGAGCAGTTTTTATATGATTCATTATTATTCTATTGTTAAAATGGAAAACCTATGGCAAAATTAATCGCAGTATTGTCAAATATCCATCTATCGTCAAAAAAATCTTTGATTACCCATCTGTTTCCTTCTAATTTAGAGGGGTCGTGCAATGCTATACCCCAGTCTATTCTAAACACTACGTAGGTTAAATCAAAACGCATTCCCATTCCACTATTAATTGCAAATTCTTTATAAAATCGATCCCATTCGAATTCTGCATTCACAAAATTTGCGTCTTTTCTGAAGTTCCAGATGTTACCTGCGTCTATGAAAAGAGCACCGTCTAGCACCTTATCTATAATATCAAAACGATACTCTGCACTACCTTGTAGCATTAGTTCACCTGTTTTCTCCAGTGCTATAGTATTGAGGGAGTCACTGTAACTACCGGGCCCTATAGTTCTGGGTCGCCACGCTCTAAGACTGTTACTGCCACCTACGAAAAATCGTCTCTCAAAGGGTAAGAAAACCGAATTACCATAAGGCAACCCAGCTCCCATATAGGTGCGGTAAGCAAAGGAATTATTCTCATCTAAGATATACGTATAGGTAGCATCTAAATCTGAACGTGCGTATTGTGAATATTTTACATTTAAAATCTCCTTATTCACCCCTGTCTTATCTGTAAATAAATTAAAGTATGCCGATGCTAGATTACCTGAGATCTCTAAGGCATTTGCCCTAATCTGCCAATATCTTGAATTATTCTTTTGTCTATTATTCCAATAAAGTGATACTGTAGGGCCCGCTATTATATTATTGGTGAGTAGTTGTGTGGTGTAATATTGAGTAGCTGGATCTAGTGATAATAAAAAATCTGGGTCTGGGCGAGCTGCATTTATACTTAGTCTAAAAGGTGTAATACCAAAAGAGGTTTGATTACGTGAGAATGCGTAGGTAAAACTAAACGGGAATACATTTCTAGTAAAGTTTTGATTTCTATCGTGCAGAAAAGAAGCATTTAACTTAGTACTCTTACGTACAAATGTCTGACTAATATTTTTTCTCTCTAAATAGACCAAGGAGGGAATAACCAACTCCGCATTTACACTTTGCCTAAAACTATTAAATAGTCCCTGATTATCTCCTTTTAATTGTGTTTCTAATGCAGATAAAGTGCTGATATTAAAAGTCTCTGCCCCACCAAAAACATTCCTATTCTGCAAACTCAAACTATTGGCTATACCAAAACTTTGTTCTATATCTGCCTGCACCCCACTACTTTGCCCAGTAAAAATGGCCTGTGGTTCCCACACAAAATCGTGTTTTGGGGCGGTTTGCAAAATGATCTCTGCATCTAGACCGCCTAGACTATCTGTAGAGGAAGGATAAAACCGAATAGTCACAAAATTAAACAAGCCCATAGACAGTAAGTTAGAGTATGTTTTCTGTACTAAACTCGCATTAAATAGAGCTCCAGGTCTGAAAATTATATTTTTGGCTAGTGAGCTGGGTTTGATAAAATAGGTCCCTTCTAAAAAATTAATACCGCTATACATAAAGGATGTGCTACTATCTGCATCTCCTATTTTTACCGTAATAGTTTTTACGGTCTGTTGGTAGTGAGGTTCAAATTTTTTGCCATTTCTTATGTTGACTACCACATCGGCATATAACTTCTGTTGGTTAGTATCTAACTGAAAATCAATAAAGGAAGAATTGAAGTAATAGAACCCATTATTTCTCAGCAAATCATTAATCCTATTTCGCTCTGCCTCTACCCTGTCAAAATCTAGTCTTTGCCCTATTTTAAGTTTCTGACTAGCCTTTGTTCTTTCTATTTGATCTGATATTTCCTTGGAGGTTGAATTATATTCTAGCGAACTTATTCTATGAAAATCTTGTAGTTTTACCTTATAAACGATACTAGCTCGGTTTTTAAAAAGCTTCTTTGACACTACTTTATAAGTGACTTGATTATCTAAAAACCCTTTACTAAAGTAATAATCTGAGAATTTCTGAGCAGATAGAGTCATTTTATTAGAGTCTACCAGCACGGGAGCCTCTCCTACTTTTTCGGCCAATCTTCTAAGCCAGGGCTGCTTCTTGCGAATACCCAGTCCTTTATTTCCGTATTGATATGCCCATAAGTGAAACTTAATAAAACCTAGCAACTCTCGATTCGGCTTCTGCTTTAGATTTGCCCTCTCGTCACTTAGCTCTACTCCTTTACTATCGCCACGGTCTATTTTATTATGCACCAAAAGCGTTTTCCCATCAGGTACTACTCGTGTAATATTACAAGCGGCTAAACTCATAAACACCAAAAGTGTGAGACAATATTTTAGTTTTGTATTCAAATTATATATTTCCTTGCCAAGTAAATCCAAACTAAAACAGTACCAGCAACTCCATTCTAAAAAATTTAGACAAAAGTATGGTCTATTTTTGGTAGAAGGATTAAAATCTGTAAACGAATTAGCAGCAAGTGACTGGCCGCTGGAGACTATACTGTGCACTCCTGCTTTTTTGGAACGATATGGAGACAAAATGGAGTTCGAATTTGACCTTATCAGCTCAGAGGAATTTGCCCTAACATCTCACTTAGCTAATCCTCAAGAAATACTGGCCATAGCCCAAATCGTAGAGCGAGATACTCCAGTATCTGACTGGCAGATAGCCCTAGACGGCATTAATGACCCCGGCAACCTAGGCACTATTATACGTATAGCAGACTGGTACGGCATCAACACTATATACTGCAGTAGCAATACTGTAGATTTTTATAACAGTAAAGTAATACAGAGTACTATGGGTTCATTTCTAAGAGTGAATGTGATCCAAGGTGATCTCACAGAGTTACTAGCAGGCAAAGATGTATATGCTACCTTACTAGATGGAGAAAATATCAGAACACTAGCTAAACCCACTGGAGGAGTGCTGCTCATAGGCAATGAAGCTAATGGTATAGAAAAAGAAACCCTAAATAACGTAAAGCACACACCAATCACAATACCTGGCAATGGCAATACTGAAAGTCTCAATGCTGCTATGGCAACTGCTATTTGCTGCGAGCGATTGATTGGGTAATAATCAAACAAACGTTAGATTATTAAGGAAATTACACCTTCATTTATTACATCACTCTATTATTCAATTATTTATGCGTACCTTTGCACTCAATTTTAGCAGCGGAGCACCACTGTCGAGATAAAAATCCTTAGTCGAATAAGGGTTTAGGGAATGTGCTCTATTGCTATATAAACAAAATATAGAACAATGAGTACATTTAAAGAAATGGGCTTAAAATCAGAGATTTTAAGTGCCATAGAAGAGTTGGGTTATGAAACCCCAACCAAAATTCAAGAGCTAGCTTTACCCAAAATTTTAGAATCTAAGCAAGATCTTATCGCTTTCGCACAGACAGGTACAGGTAAAACTGCCGCATTTAGTCTACCTATCCTTAACCAGATAGACACGACTAAAAAAGGTATTAAATGCATCGTATTAAGTCCTACACGTGAACTTGGTCTACAGATAGCTGAAGACATCAAGAGCTACAGTAAAAACATTCCAGGTTTTAAGGTAGTAGCCGTATACGGTGGTGCAGATATCACCAGCCAAATAAGAAACATAGAGCGTGGATGCGATGTAGTAGTAGGTACGCCAGGACGTACACTTGACCTGATCAAGCGTAATCGCTTGAATCTGGAAGGTGTAGAGTTTCTAGTACTAGACGAGGCAGACGAAATGCTTAGCATGGGTTTTGCTGAGGATCTAGATGCTATTTTAGCTAACACTCCTAAAGAAAAGCAAACACTTCTATTCTCTGCTACTATGCCACCAGATATGGTGAAGCTGAGTAAGAAATATATGACTAATCCTGCTGAGATTTCTGCAGGTAGTAAGCAAGAAGCTAATACTAGTGTAACGCACATATACTACAAAATTAACAACAGAGACCGCTATCCTGCTCTAAAAAGAGCTGTGGATATAACTCCAGATATCTACGGAATAATCTTCTGTAGAACTAGAGCAGAGACTAAAGAAGTAGCAGAGAGACTAGCAGAAGACGGCTACAATACGGACGCACTACACGGTGACCTATCTCAGGCTCAGCGTGACTATGTAATGGGCAAGTTTAGAAACCGCTCACTACAGCTACTAGTAGCTACAGACGTAGCAGCTCGTGGTCTAGATGTAAACGAACTTACTCACGTAATTAACTTTAAATTACCAGATGAGGATGCCGTATATGTACACCGTAGTGGTAGAACTGGTAGAGCAGGAAACGAAGGTATTTCGCTTTCTCTACTTACAGCTAATGAAGAAAAACGCCTTAGATACCTAGAGAAAAAAATAGGTAGAAAATTTGAGCGTGTAGATATCCCAGGGGGTAAAGAAATATGCCAGAAGCAACTCTTTAACTTGATAGATAACATCAAGGAAACTCAGATAGCCAATAGCCATATGGAGAGCTTCTTACCTCAAATTTTCGAGAAATTCGAGGATATGACTAAGGAAGAAGTTATCACCAAAATAGTAGGCACAGAGTTTAATAAATTCTTAGAGTACTACAGAGATGCTCCAGACCTGAACAAAACATCTGACAAGCGTGAGCGAGACAGAAATAGAGATCGCGATAATAGTAGATCGGACGATAGAGGCGGTAGAAGAGAACGCGGAGATAGAGACAGAGGAGGAGACAGAGATAGAGGTGGCGACAGACGTGAGCGTACAGAGCATAAAACTGCTGCTAACATGACCCGCTATTTTATAAACCAGGGTAACAAAGATGGGATGAGTCCTAAGATACTGATGGGAATGATCAACAGTAACCTAGGAGGAGCTACACCTGCTATGGGTCAAATAGAAATCATGAAAATGTTCTCCTTCTTTGAGATGGAAAGCGGTCATACTTCGGACCTACAGCGTGCTGCCAAAGACATGGATTTCAATGGCAGAGAAATAGCTATAGAAGAAAGCTCACCAAAACCAAGCGGTGGCGGCAGAGACAGAGGCGGAGATAGAGACCGCGGCGGAGATAGAAACAGAGGCGGCGGAGATCGTGGTGGATATAGAGGAGGCAGCAGAGATGGCGGAAGTCGTGGAAGCAGCAGCCGAAGTAGCGGAAGTCACGGAGCTAAGCGTAGATCACGTAGTTAATCTACTCATTCATATAAAACACAAAAAAATGCCTCACATCTTTCAGATACGAGGCATTTTTTTGTGATTTAAATTATTAATTTAAATCACCTCCGCACCCCTTGCCTATCCAAGCTTCTGCGATACGCCGCTGCATTCCGATTATGCTCTGCTAGTCCATTGGCAAAGGCATGTCTCAGTGATCTGTCTGGCTTGGCACACATATAGTAATAGTTATGTTTTTTAGGAGCAATAGCAGCTTCTATAGCTCGCTTATCTGGACAGAAGATAGGTCCTGGAGGTAAGCCCGCATTGAGATACGTATTATAAGGATGTGCTTTTTTTAAGTCTACATAGAGTAGTCTGCGTCGCTCCCCCTTGCCTACTACAAACCATATCGTGGGATCTGCTCCTAGCGGAATACCTTTATTTATTCTATTGAGATATAGTCCAGCTATGGTGGGCATTTCATCTGCAAATATGGCCTCACCATCTACTATACTAGCTAGTATCACAGCCTCCTTGGTGGTGAGCCCTTGAGCTTTTGCCTGGGCTATTCTGTCAGCAGTCCAGTACGTATTATATTCATCTACAAACCTAAGTATGGCTTTATCTGCGGTAGTAGCCCAGTTAAAGTGATAGTGATCAGGCAAAAAAATACTCCACTTATTCTCAGCAGTAAATCCATTTTCTGACACCCACGCATTGTTCATAGCTTTGAGCAACTCTTCTTCGTTTGCTTGTAAGTTATGGGCTAAATACTTAATAATACTATCGCGTGTCATCTCACTTTTTAGCTTTATGACTACCTTCTCCCATTTACCGCTTCGTAGCTTCCTGACCAACTCTAGATTACTCATACCCGCAGCTACTTTATACCGTCCTGGTTTGTACTTATTAGGTAGATTAGACTGCTTGGCAACCAAATCAAAGGTTACTTTATTCTCTATCAAATTATGGACAGTAAGATTTTGGAGAACCTGCTCATAGCTATCATTCGATCGTATATAGAAGTACTCGCCATCTGAGGCATTCGTATTACCTAAGAATAAGACATAGTAAGCTCCAGCTAGGGCAAAAAATCCTAGGAGTAGAAATATGCCGAAATATTTTCGTTGTTTTTTGTTCAAATCTCGATTTGCTTGGCACAAATAAAGCAAAGTTTAGTATTAGATTTGCCGTCTATAGAATGAAGCTAGCAATAATAGGATACGGCAAGATGGGTAAAACCATCGAAAATGTGGCTAAAGAAAGAGGCCATACTATAGATGCGATTATAGACGCGGATTTTACAGCAGAAGAAATAGCCCATTGTGATGTGGCTATAGAATTTAGCAGACCAGATGCCGCAGTGGCTAATATCTCTAAGTGTATTGAGGCTAAAGTGCCTGTAGTAGTAGGCACTACCGGCTGGTATGCAGATTATGAGTCTCTCGCTACAAAGGCAATGAAAGAAAATGGAGGATTATTTACTGCTACTAATTTTAGTATTGGAGTCAATATACTTTTTCATCTCAATGAAAAATTAGCCAAGATTATGAATGGCTTTCCGCAATACCAAGTGCAAATGGACGAAACACACCATTTACAAAAATTAGATCACCCGAGTGGTACTGCTGTTACACTAGCAGAAGGTATCATTAACTCGCTTGATAGAAAAAAGAAATACGTTGGTCTGCTAGAGGGACAAGATGCGGATATTACACCGTTTGATTTGCAAATAGTGAGTAAACGCGAACCCGAAGTTCCTGGTTTTCATCAGATAAGCTACGATAGCGACATAGATACCATTACTATAAGCCACAATGCCAAAAACAGACTGGGTTTTGCCCAAGGTGCTGTGCTAGCTGCAGAGTGGATGAAAGATAAAAAAGGAGTTTTTGGCATGCAAGACTTGCTAAACTTTGAATAGAAGAAACATAAAATGAAACTAAACTTAAAAGAAGACTGGAAGCTACTGAGTAAAAGAGCAGCAATATTTTATATCGTTTTTACGGTAATTAATATTCTAACTTTTGTTTTACTACTTACGCAAACAGATGCTGGCTTTATAAGCCCCCTTATTTATTTTGTATTTTGGCAAGTAGCTATTTGGGTCTATTACATGTTCCGCTATAAGTATCGTAAAAAGACAAGTGGTGGCGAATGGATAGATGCAGCCATGTTTGCTATAATAGCGGCTACACTTATTCGCACGTTTTTTATAGAAGCATATCAAATACCAACTTCTTCTATGGAAAAATCTCTTCTCAGAGGGGATTTCCTCTTCGTGAGTAAGATCAATTATGGGGCAAGAGTGCCTATGACTCCTATCTCATTCCCTTTTGTACACCAAGAACTTCCTGTCACTGGAGGTAAGGCTTATTCTGAGGCTCTAAAACTGCCGTACTATAGACTGCCAGGTATTCAAAAAATTAAAAACAATGACATCGTAGTATTCAACTATCCAGGAGAAGATGATTTTCCAGTAGATAAAAAAACCAACTATATCAAAAGATGTATTGGTATAGCAGGCGATAGCCTAAAAGTGGTAAATGGACAAGTCTTCATAAACGGAACAGCTGTACCGCTAGAAGAAAACGGTCAAATGTCATATCAAGTAACGACTAGTACTGTACTAGATCGTAAGGCTCTAGAAAACATAGATATTTCTGAATATGGCTACAATGAATATGCAGCCGGATACGAAATGTGGATCTCAGCAGCTAACAAAGAAGGACTAAGTAAACTACCTGGCATAGTAGACATTACACCAAAGATAGACCCTGCGGGCAAGTACCCAGAAATCTACCCTCATATACCAGATAGGCTTGCTTGGAGTAGAGATAACTACGGTACTATCTATATTCCAAAGAAAGGAGACGTATTAAAAATGGATTCTACTACAGCTTGGATTTACAAAGACCTAATCCAGAAATACGAGAATAATCCCACCTTTACTATAGTAGGTGGTAAGGCAATGCTAGAGGGCAAAGAACTGAAAGAATACACGGTAAAAATGAACTATTACTTCATGATGGGAGATAATAGACACCGCAGTGCTGACTCTCGCTATTGGGGTTTTGTGCCAGAAGATCACGTAGTAGGGAAAGCCTTATTTATATGGATGAGTATAGAGCAAGACGGAATCTATGGCAATCGTCATAAGAATTTCTTTAGCAGAATCCGTTGGAGTAGGTTATTTAATCTGATTCACTAGTGAAAAGTAAGGAAGACTTGCGGATAATCTTCTTGGGTAACCCAGAGTTTGCTCGCTATCATCTGGAGCAAATAATCACGAGTGGTTATAACGTAGTAGCTGTAATTTCGGCCCCAGACAGACCTGCTGGCCGCGGTATGAAACTGCTCGCCACACCTGTGACCACTTATGCAAGAGAGCAGAATATTCCGTGCCTACAACCTACAAACCTTAAGAATGACGAGTTTCTAAAAACTCTAGCTACTTACAATGCAAATCTGCAAATAGTGATAGCTTTCAGAATGCTACCAGTGGTGGTGTGGGATATGCCGACACTTGGCACCATCAATCTGCATGCCTCACTCCTACCTCAGTACAGAGGTGCAGCACCCATTAACTGGGCTATCATAAATGGGGAAAAGACGACAGGAGTAAGTACTTTTAAACTAAAACACGAAATAGACACGGGCGATTTACTAGTACAGAAAGAATGTGCTATAGAAAGCACAGATACAGCAGGCACTCTGCATGATAAATTAATGCATTTGGGTGGAGTAGCAGTGCTCGAAACTTTAGAAAAGCTAGTCACTGGAAATCTAGCGGAAATACCACAAAAAACATCTAAAAGCCTAAGAGAAGCTCCAAAACTTTTCACTGAAAATACCGCTATATCTTGGGACCAAAATGGAGAGGATATTATTAATCTCATAAAAGGTCTAAGTCCATATCCTGTGGCACATACTATTTTTGATGATAAGAAAATGCAGGTGTTCCAAGCTAAGTTTGAAAGCACAGCAACCAGTCAAAAAAGTGGTATCTATACAAGTGATGGCAAATCGTACTTAGCCGTAACCTGTGCCAATGGTATACTCTATCTAGAAAACATAAAACTACAAGGCAAACGTCAGATGCAGATTCGAGATTTTCTAAATGGCTATGACATTGGTCATCTCAATGCAATAGGTGAGTAAATAGGTATACCTTGAGTTTATTACTTCGTTATCTTTGAAGTAACAAATAGCAAACTGTGCACCTACGAATTCTTTTTATTATAGCTTTAAGCTATGTCGCCACCTCTTTTCAGGTGAGTAGTCATCGTAGTATGGTGGTCGAAAAGCCTCAAATAGCTGCTGATTCATCTCGTATTGCTTCTCCAGTTTTTTTAAAAAAACTCAATCTTAATTTGATACAGGAGGTTGATTATCATATAGACCTAGGTCAAGATTACACTTCTATCAAAATCACAACGAGTGCTTACTCCTCCGTTCAGCTTTCTTTTTCTAGCGAAAATGACACCATAGACTTTGGTGCACTCTACTCCAATGACGTGGTAGAAATGCCGCCTTCATTTCGAGTTTTCTCGTCCCCTACTCGCTATATTACATTGAAGAGTAATACGTCTACAGCCATAGAGCTAGAGTTATTTTACGCTCCACCTGTACTATTCCAATACCCCGCTAATCTCAAAAACAAAAGCAACTGTACTAAACCGCCTACTATACCTCAAAGCGAATGGAGAAAGGGACTACCAGCACCTAAGCCTGGAAGAAAAACTACTATAGTAAAACATTGCATAGTCCATCACTCTGCGGGCAGCAATAAAGATACTAACTATGTAAATACTATTCGGAATATCTACCTGCTCCATACAGAAAGCAATGGCTGGGACGACATAGGCTACAACTTTGTGATAGCCCCTAATGGCAGCATCTTCTCTGGCAGAGATCCTTTGAATGAGGGAGATGAAGATAACATACAAGGTGCACACTTTTGTGCCAAAAATGGAGGCACTATGGGTGTATGCTTACTAGGCAATTATAACCTCACATCTCCCAGCACAGTCATGCAAAATAGCTTAAAGGACTTGCTAGCTTGGAAACTAAAAAAAGAAGAACTAAGCACTACGCAGTACTTTCCTCATCCAGATGCATTTGGAGATAATCTAGGCACCATCAGTATGCACAGAAATGGCTGCCCCACTGAGTGCCCTGGAGATAGCTTGGCTCTGCTACTCAATACTATAGCGTCTGAAACACAAGAGATAATGGACCAATGCAATGGCGTGGTTTCCGTGCGTAAGCCTATACCAAAATACAAGCAGATGATCTACCCAAACCCAAGCGATGGCAGATTCTATGTGATGATAGAAGCTGAAGCTAATATAGATACATATGCCCTAAAAGGTATGGATGGCAAACGAATAGTAATGTCTAATTTCCCTGCAAATGGTCTCATCAAAACGGATATATCTAGCGGAATATATTTCATTGAATTATTTTCAAATGAAGTCCCTATTTCATCCCAAAAAATAATAATTAGATAAGCCATCAAATAGGGCAATTTGCTCCTAGGTTTCTACAGTTGCTTTTGCCTATCATTTAACTACTTTTGCAGCCTTTTTTATGTGGGAAAAAATAGCCATTACAATACTTCGGAATAGACTTGCCCTTATCATATTCTTGGTACTTACCACTGCTCTTATGCTATATAAGACCACCCAAGTGCAATTAGCGTATGACAACCCTAAGTTTATCCCAGATGACGACAAGGACAATATTGCCTATCAAGAGTTTAAGCAAACTTTTGGTGATGATGGCAGTGTTATGGTAGTAGGAATCAACAGTGAAAAAATTCGTCAATTAGACTTTTTCAACGATTGGTATGATCTTACTGCTGAGCTTAATGAAACAGAAAACATAAAGCAAGTACTATCGATCACCAACCTAAAGGAGCTGATAAAAGAAACAGAGATTCAGTACTACGAGGAAGATTCTTTTGAAAATAACGTATTCAAAGCCGTAGAATACATAGGTAAGAAACCGACTAGTCAAGCAGAACTAGACAGTCTATCTCTAGGATTAAAAAATCTCCGATTTTACGAAGGACTATTGTTCAGTGACACTTCAGACTTCTCTCTTATGGCTATCACATTAGAGAAATCTATACTAGATACCAAAGAGCGAGTAGCTTTCGTAAATGGACTGCAGGAGAAAATAGAAACCGTATGTGCTAAGCACGATGTGGATGTACATTTCTCTGGCCTACCTTTTATACGCACCAAAATGTCGCAAATGATAAAGCAAGAGCTGGTCAGGTTCACGCTTATATCTATACTGCTTACTTCTCTTATTTTATTATTCTTTTTTAGGAGCTTCCCTACGCTGGCATTCTCCCTACTTACAGTGATAGTAGGTGTAATATGGTGTATGGGTATTTTGGTACTGCTAGGTTATAAAATCACCATGTTCATAGGCCTTTTGCCTCCGCTCATAGTGGTCATAGGTATAGCTAATTGTATCTATCTGCTCAATAAGTACCACGAAGAATTCAAAGCACATGGTAACAAAATACTAGCCTTACAGCGAGTAATATCTAAAGTAGGAAGAGCAGTATTATTTACTAACCTAACTACAGCAGTAGGATTCGGAGTATTCACATTAACCGGTAGTTCTGTATTACAAGAATTTGGTCTTACAGCATTCTTGGCACTAATGGCCGTTTTCCTTATCTCTATTATTCTTATTCCAGTTCTATTTAGCTACTTACCTAATCCTAAGACTAGACACATAAAGCACCTAGATTATAAATTCCTAAATAATCTAATAAGTCGTATCTCAGATATAGCCATCTATAATAGAAAAATGGTCTATATAGCCACCACAGCAATAGTGGTAGCTTCTATTATAGGTATGGCATTGCTCAAAAATGTGGGATATATGGTAGATGACATTTCAAAGAGCGACAGAATGTATGTAGACCTGAAGTTCTTCGAAAAGAATGTGAAAGGCGTAATGCCATTTGAAATAGTAGTAGATACTAAAAAGCCAGAAGGAATTACAGATTTCCGGACTTTACTAAATATTGACCTACTGGAAAGAAGACTGCAGACGTACGATGAGTTTTCTAAGCCCGTGTCTATATCGCAGACTATGCGTTTTCTAAATCAAGCTTACTATGATGGTGAGCCAAGAAGATACGCTGTACCAAGCGTGTTTGACCTACAAAATATAATGAGTGCAGTACCCAAAGATAGCACGAATAATATGATAAACAGCCTCGTAAGCAAGGATAACAGTAAGGCGAGAGTGAGCGTACAGATGGCAGATGTGGGCAGTGTAGAGATTAAGAAACTAAAAGCACAAGTGCAAGGGATAGCAGATACTATCTTTAACTTCAATAAAATAACCGAA
>Ga0209713_10000665_pt1 | contig 19514 bp, 20 predicted proteins | sample ArcOceMetagenome_3_FD_187444 | JGI IMG/M metagenome (GOLD analysis project Ga0209713, IMG submission 187444) | Marine eukaryotic phytoplankton communities from Arctic Ocean - Arctic Ocean- Svalbard ARC20M Metagenome (SPAdes) (version 2) | ecosystem: Environmental > Aquatic > Marine > Oceanic... | reverse complement strand
ATTGCTCTCCAGTTAGATAAATTTTATAAACGAAACTTTGATTAAAATTTAAAATTAATTTTATTAGACTAGTAATTTTTTGACAAACAACTTGTTTCGATAATTTTAATCGATAATAGCGATTAGATTAAGTGAATATGATCATTTGCTAAATTATCATACTTGTAAAGCTGTGGTAATATAAATCGCTAATCTATTGGTGTTATTGGAAATATTACATTGGCTCAAGCAACACGATTGAACAAGAAAGATAAGGCTGAAGCAAGCTCGGGCTCAGCCAGCTTTCGCTTGAGGGAAGCGGCGTTAATTTTATCTTTAGCATTGGCGGCCTATTTGCTCTTGTCTTTATCGAGCTATCATCCTACCGATCCTGGTTGGTCAACAACTGGGACTAATGATGTTATCGCCAATAAGGGTGGGATAGTCGGAGCATGGCTAGCTGATTCACTGCTTTATGGATTTGGACTCCCTGCTTACTTATCCCCTTTGATGTTAGCGTTTAGCGGCTGGCTGTTATTTAGCTGGGGCAAGCGGGCTGACTCTGAAGGTGCAGCGCATTTTTGGGTGTTAAAAGTTATCGGGTTAATGAGTGCTCTGTCGGCTGCGAGTGGCTTGTCAACTTTGAGCTTAATGCCTTATGCAAGCTCACTACCTTTGCGTGCTGGTGGAGTATTAGGAGAGCTTGTCGGGAATGGTTTTGTGGCTGTTTTTGGTGCATCAGGTACGACACTACTCTTACTGGCTATTTTGTTGACAGGCATTACTTTATTTACCGGTCTTTCATGGCTAAAAATTGTTGATAAACTAGGTGCGATGGCGCTAACAATGATGACTTATGCCGCACGTTGGCTGAGAGAAACAAAAGCACAACTAGCATCAAAGCAAGTCAAGTTTAAGAGAGCGGAGGTTTTTAAAGCCAAAAGCACTAGTCTGGCAAAGCCTGCCAGAGTTCGACTAGAACCGATATTGGACACACAGCAACAAAGTTTACGGGAAGAAAAAGAGCGTCAAGTACCACTATTTGAGTCTCATGAGCAAGGTGCGATGCCTGCTTTAGCCATACTCGATATGCCTAAAACTAGTACAGGAGGGTATAGTGAAAATGTCTTGCAAGCTCTATCGCGTCAGGTTGAGTTAAAACTTAAAGACTTTGGTGTTGAAGTTGAAGTGGTTGAAGTCCAGCCAGGACCTGTTGTCACGCGTTTTGAACTACAACCAGCTCCAGGTATAAAGGTGAGTCGGATTTCAGGGCTGGCCAAAGACTTAGCCAGAGCTATGTCTATCACTAGTGTGCGTGTCGTGGAGGTTATACCTGGTAAACCTCTGGTGGGAATAGAAATTCCAAATGAACATCGAGATATCGTTCGTTTAAGAGAAATTTTAGCTAGCGCTGATTATGAAAATAGTAAATCTGTATTGGAGATAGCACTAGGCAAGGACATTGCTGGCCGTCCAGTGACTGCAGATCTAGAAAAAATGCCGCATTTACTAGTTGCAGGGACTACAGGGTCAGGTAAATCTGTTGCTGTAAATGCGATGATTTTAAGCTTGCTTTATAAGGCTACGCCAGAGCAGGTGAGAATGATCATGGTTGATCCTAAGATGCTCGAACTATCAGTTTATGAGGATATCCCTCACTTATTGACACCAGTTGTGACGGATATGAAAGAAGCTGCCAACGCTCTGCGTTGGTGTGTTGCTGAAATGGAAAGGCGTTACCCTCTGATGGCCGCGATGGGTGTGCGTAACATCACGGGGTTTAACAAGAAAGTAAAAGATGCTATCGAACGAGGTGACCCGATTATTGATCCGACCGTTGATCTAGTGCCTGGAGAGCCTGCAGTAACTCTTGAACCGTTGCCTTTTATAGTAGTTATCATAGATGAATTAGCAGATATGATGATGGTCGTAGGAAAACAAGTTGAAGAACTAATCGCGCGTTTGGCTCAAAAGGCAAGAGCATCCGGTATTCATTTAATCTTAGCTACTCAGCGTCCTTCTGTTGATGTCATCACTGGTTTGATCAAAGCGAATATTCCAACGCGGATGGCATTCCAGGTTTCATCACGGATTGATTCACGTACAATTTTGGACCAAATGGGAGCTGAGCAACTACTGGGGCAAGGAGATATGCTTTATTTACCGCCGGGTTCAGGTTTACCTGAGCGAATTCATGGAGCCTTTGTGGATGATCATGAAGTCCATGCGGTCGTCAAATTCTTGAAGGAAAGTGGTTCTCCAAACTATTTGGAAGAAATCACAAAAGGTTCGGTAGAGGATGAATACGGCTCGGGTATCTCCGATGCCAGTGATGGTGAGTCTGACCCATTATATGACCAAGCTGTACAGCTAGTAACTGAATCCAGGAGAGCCTCTGTCTCAGGTGTACAGAGACGTTTGAAGGTAGGTTATAACCGTGCGTCAAGGTTAGTTGAAGCAATGGAAGCTGCGGGTGTAGTAACGGCAATGCAGCCGAATGGAAGTCGTGAGGTGATAGCACCACCAACTCGTGATTAGGAAGCCTGGGTTTTTTTATAGATAACAAGCATTCAACTCGAAACTCGGTCTGAATGATGAGTTATCAAGCAACACTACCATTCTAAGGATCATTATGACTAGTAAAAAAATAATACAGTCGTTAGTTCTGACCCTGTCATTATTGTTATCACAAACAGTTTTAGCAGGAGGTTTAGCTACAGAAAAATTAACAACCTTTTTACAATCAGTAATAACGTTCAAAGCTCAGTTTGAGCAAGTGGTCTTAGGCCCTGAAGGTGAGGTTATTGAGACAGCACAGGGAGAGTTTATACTTGAACGTCCCGGTAAGTTTCGCTGGGATTATCATAATCCCTATCCACAAAAAATTGTGGCGGATGGCTTGCGGATTTGGTTTTATGATGTAGACCTAGAGCAAGTAACAGTTATGCCTCAACAGGAAGCTTTAATGGATACTCCGGCTGCATTGTTATCAGGTGAAACTTTACCTGATGAGAAATATCAAGTGAGTGAGTTGAGATCTGATGATGGTTATGAATGGGTTGAGTTAGTTCCTAAAGGTGCAGATTCTAACTTTCAATCAGTGCGCTTTGCATTTGATAACGATAGCCTACGACAAATGATAATGCGTGACAGTTTTGACCAATATACGCGTTTAACTTTTAGTGATACTTCAGAAAATAATCAACTAGATGAGAAAACATTTATTTTCGTGCCACCCGAAGGAGTTGATGTGGTCGGTGACTCAGAATTATGAGTCTTTTTGAACAGGTCGAAGATCTTGTGAGTCGACCATTGGCAGATAGGATGCGGCCAATCGATCTTGAGGGCTACATAGGTCAGCAGCATTTGTTAGCAAAAGGTAAGCCACTACGGCAAGCCATTAGCATCGGGCAGCCACATTCGATGATTTTATGGGGGCCACCGGGTACAGGCAAAACAACCTTGGCAAAATTGATTGCTGGTTATTGCGATGCTGAATTCATCACGATCTCGGCTGTATTAGCCGGTGTGAAAGATGTTCGGGCTGCTGTTGCTAGGGCAGAACAGCTCCAAAAAGAACAGGGACGTAGGACCATACTGTTTGTTGACGAAGTACACCGTTTTAATAAGTCTCAGCAAGATGCTTTTCTACCTTATGTTGAAAATGGTACGTTTACTTTTATTGGAGCGACGACAGAAAATCCCTCGTTTGAATTGAATAATGCTTTACTTTCTAGGGCTCGTGTTTATATTTTAAGAGGGTTAAAACAAGCAGATCTCCGTGAGATTGCGGATCGAGCAATGGAAGATCCGGTCAAAGGAGTTGCTGAGCGTGGTATTACAATAGAACCAGCACTTCGAGATAAACTGGCTCAAGCTTCTGATGGCGATGGACGTCGAGTGCTTAATTTACTTGAGATTGTCATTGATTTGGCCGACAGCCAAAATCAACCAGCAGTATTAGAGTCTGATTTAGAATCGGTGTTAGCTGATAGCTTACGACGTTTTGATAAAGGTGGCGAGGTCTTTTATGACCAAATTTCTGCCTTACATAAATCGGTAAGGGGGTCATCTCCTGATGCTGCGCTCTACTGGCTATGCCGGATGTTAGATGGTGGTTGCGATCCTGTTTATTTAATGCGGCGCATAGTTAGAATGGCATCTGAAGATATTGGAAATGCTGACCCTAGAGGTTTACGCATTGCCTTAGACGCTTGGGAAAGTTATGAGAAACTAGGTAAGGAAGAAGGAGAATTGGCAATTGCTCAAGCTGTGTTGTATCTAGCGTGTGCTGCTAAAAGTAATGCTGTTTATAGTGCGTTTAATGCTGCAATGGCAGATGTGCGTTCACAAAGCTCTAGTGAGGTACCACTTCACCTTCGTAACGCACCGACCAAGCTAATGAAAGAGTTAGGGTATGCTAAAGAATATCGTTATCCTCACAATGAGCCTGATGCATATGCAGCTGGGGAAAGTTATTTTCCAGAAGATATGCGAGAGCCTAACTACTATCAGCCTGTTAATCGTGGTTTGGAGATAAAAATAGCTGAGAAACTATCTCGATTGAAAGTATTAGATGAAAAGGCTGGGGGAAACTGAGGATAAATTATTGAATTTTTAAATATATGTCATAGCGGGTGTTTTTGCTTTCGACAAAAGTGCTCGGCTTATAATCTGTGATTGGGTCTGCTAATTTAGGGCGCTTAACGACCACTCTTTTTTTTGCAGTTTGTAGAGCCTTATCTAATAGCTTTCGGCTATCAGTGTCAGGCCCAACTAATTGATGTAAGAGCTGCATTTCTTTCTTTACGAGAGCAGATTTATCCCTAGCAGGGTACATTGGATCAATATAAATCACATCGGGCCTTTCTTCAGGTGTTAGCTCAGCTAAATATTGGTGGGCATCGGAATGGATCGATATCATACGCCGTGCGATTTGTTTAGTACTTGATTTAGTATTTGCCTTGGCAATAGCATCTTCCAATAATGCAGCTAATAGTGGGTTGCGCTCAACTAATGTGACATGACTACCTAGCGTTGCCAACACAAAAGCATCTTTGCCATATCCAGCAGTAGAGTCAATAATAGTCGGCATCTTGCCTTTCTTCAGGCCAATAGCTTTGGCAAGTGGCTGGCCTCGACCACCACCAAAACTCCTTCGATAGGCATTTTTTCCCTCTGTAAAATCGATCCTGATTGGATTGATTAGGTTAGGAGTCCTTATTTCTAGGTGTTGATTTGTAAAAACAAGTTGATGATTTGCTTTATCGAGGTGTTTTGAAAAAGGCAGTGAGAAACGTTTGGCGAGTATCTTCGCTTGTTCCGTATCTGCGTGTAATTCCGCAGTAACGCTGTAGTGTGTAGTTAAGATGTTAGTCATTTAGAGTTTGAACGTCTTTTTTGAACATTATAAAGTCATGCATAGTTTGAGTTATCACTTTTACTGGTTTGATTATCATATTGTATTATTGGACAAAAGTCGTTTTAACATTACTTTAGTTGACTTAATGACTCATATTCTCGAGAATTAAGAGTCTTACATATTCATAATTTTTGCTTAGAGGCTTTGTGCCACTAATAGAAATCCGAGATTTACATTTTAGCCGTGGGGAGAGGGCTATTTTCCGAGGTATAGATTTAGATATTTACCGCGGGAAAGTCAGGGCTATCATGGGCCCGAGTGGAATAGGTAAGACAACGTTACTGCGACTGATTGGCGGCCAACTTGCTCCAGGCCAAGGGATGATAAAGGTTGATGGGCACGATGTTCATAAGATGACCCATGCGCAATTGAATAAATAAGGTGACTAAATGATGTTGAAAGATTTTTTTAAAGGACAGTGGCTAATTTTATTGACAATACTGCCATTTTTTTTGATGCCATCAATTGTGCTTGCCGAAGTGCCAGTGCCACAGACTCTTATTAAAACTTCTTCTGACCGCATGCAGAAGGCATTAAAAGAAAATAAGGCGACAATAGAAAAAAATCCCTCATTTGTTTATGGTTTGGTTGATAAAATTTTGTTGCCAAATTTTGATTTTTCTAAGATGTCAAAATTAGCACTAGGTAAGAACTGGCGTAAAGCTAGTACAGCGCAGCGTGAGAGATTTATAGGAGAGTTTCGTCTACTGTTAGTAAGAACCTATTCGATTGCGATGTTGGAATTTACTGATGGTGACATTGTTTTTTTACCATTCCGCGGAGACTTAGCTAAAAAGAAGGTTAAAGTGAAGATGGAAATCGCAAGACCGAATGGACCCACTATTCCTATGGCCCTATCGATGTATCTTAATAAACAAAAGAAATGGATGGTTTATGATGTCAAAATAGATGGTATTAGTTTAGTGACTAACTACCGTTCAACATTCGCGACAGAAATTCGTAACGATGGAATGGATAAACTTATCGAGAATTTATCGACTCGCAATCAAAAAGTGAAGTTATGAAGCAGACTGCTTTGATAAGTTTAGAGGCATCATAATAAATAGTTTCATAAAATTAAGTGGAAGTAATAATGGAAGCAATAGACATAAAAGAATTGATCGTAGCAGGCTTGCCTGATGCGACAGTTGAAGTATTAGGCGATGATGGCCAACATTTTGAGGCCCATGTAAAGAGTCCTTCTTTTGAGGGAAAGGGATTAGTGGCTCAGCATAAAATGGTTTACGCCACTTTAGGGACAAGTTTTGAGGGTGCTCTACACGCACTATCTTTAAAGACCTCTGCACCTACTTAAGCTGCAACCAGATATAAGAAACATTGGGATATCATGGATAAATTAATTATCACTGGCGGAGTTTCTCTAGATGGGGAGATTCGTATTTCTGGAGCAAAAAATGCGGCATTGCCTATTTTAATGGGGGCGTTGTTATCAGACTCACCCGTCCGTGTTGGTAATGTGCCTCATCTGCATGATATTACAACGACATTAGAGTTACTAGGTCGTATGGGAGTTACGATAACAGTCGATGAGCGTTCGGGTGTAGTCATTGATCCTTCGACTTTAACTGACACTGAAGCAGCTTATGATTTAGTGAAGACAATGCGTGCATCTATCCTAGTTTTGGGTCCTTTATTGGCAAAGTTTGGCACAGCTGATGTGTCACTACCGGGTGGTTGTGCAATTGGTTCTCGACCCGTCGATCTGCACTTGAGTGGTTTGGAGCAGATGGGCGCTAAAATTAAAGTAGAAAATGGTTATATCCGAGCTACAAGTGGAAATGGTTTGAAGGGTGCCCATTTGATGATGGATCAAGTGACGGTTACTGGCACTGAGAATTTAATGATGGCGGCAACCTTAGCAAAAGGTACAACAACAATAGAAAATGCCGCACGGGAACCAGAGGTAGTAGATCTTGCCAATTACCTCAATAGTATGGGGGCTGAGATTACCGGGATGGGGACCTCAAAGATAATAATAAATGGTGTTGAGTCACTTGCTGGCACACAATATAATATTTTACCAGATCGTATTGAGACTGGTACTTACTTGGTTGCTGCAGCTATGACACGAGGTAAAGTGAAGTTAAAAGATACCGACGCAAATCAGCTGGAATCTGTTTTATTAAAGCTTAAAGAAGCGGGAGCTGATATTGCTGTAGGTAATGATTGGATTACTTTAGACATGCAAGGCAAACGACCCAAAGCAGTGAATATTCGAACTGCACCTTACCCAGCTTTTCCCACTGATATGCAAGCGCAGTTCACGGCTTTGAATAGTGTTGCTGAAGGTTCAGCTACAATTGCTGAAACAGTTTTTGAAAACAGGTTTATGCATGTTCAAGAGATGCAACGCATGGGCGCTGATCTTCAAATTCAAGGTAATACGGTGCTGAGTAACGGTGAAAGTAGGCTTACAGCTGCACCAGTTATGGCAACAGATCTACGCGCATCAGCATCCTTAGTTCTAGCAGCTTTAGTGGCTGATGGAGCAACAGTAGTCGAACGAATCTATCATATTGACCGCGGTTACGAATGCATTGAAGAAAAATTACAACAATTAGGGGCTAAGATTCGTCGTGTCCCTAGTTCGGCTTAAGGCGGAATTAATTATGTCAGATATGCTCACCTTAGCCCTGTCGAAAGGGCGAATTTTTGAAGAAACATTACCATTACTAAAAGCTGCGGGTATAGAGCCTATCGATGATCCTGAAACTAGTCGAAAATTAATTTTAGATACAAATCAGCCCGATGTTCGTTTGATTATTGTTAGGGCATCTGATGTACCGACCTATGTGGAATACGGTGGTGCTGATATGGGTATAGCTGGTAAAGATGTATTACTCGAGCATCCAAATGCAGAGCTTTATGAGCCAGTTGATTTAAAGATTGCATGTTGTAAATTGATGACGGCCGGTAAAATTAACGAAGGAAAAATTAAAGGGCGTTTAAAAGTCGCGACAAAATTCGTTGAAAGTACGCGCCGTTTTTATGCGTCACAAGGGCAGCAAGTTGATATTATTAAGCTTTACGGGTCAATGGAGCTAGCACCGCTAGTTGGCCTGGCTGATCGTATTGTCGATGTTGTCGATACAGGAAATACTTTACGTGCTAATGGTTTAGTACCGATGGAGCATATTGCGGATATTAGTTCTCGATTAGTGGTCAATAAAGCATCGATGAAAATGAAACATGCGAGGATTCAAATGTTTATTAACAGAGTTCGTAAGGCGATAGAAGAACAATAATGGTTAATATCAAACAATTAACAACTGAGTCTGAAAATTTTCAGCAGGATCTTGAAGCAGTATTAGCATGGGATGCCTCTACTGATAATGGAGTTGAGGTTACAGTAAAAGCAATATTAGCAGATGTAAAAACACGTGGTGACGCAGCAGTTTTAGACTATAGTCGTCAGTTCGATCATATTGTTGCTGAGTCGATGGGAGATTTGGAATTATCATTATCTAATGCAAAAGAGGCACTGGCGCGTATTCCAGTTACCCAACGTACTGCTTTAGAGGCTGCTGCCGATCGTGTGCGCTCTTATCACGAGCATCAAAAACAGGAATCATGGACTTATACTGAAGCCGATGGAACAGTATTGGGTCAACAAATAACGGCACTTGACCGAGCAGGGCTATATGTTCCAGGTGGTAAGGCATCTTATCCTTCATCAGTATTGATGAATGCGATCCCAGCTAAAGTAGCGGGTGTTGATGAATTAATTATGGTTGTTCCAACACCAGGCGGTAAAGTTAATGATTTAGTATTAGCAGCAGCTGCGATTGCTGGGGTAGATCGCATCTTCGCTATAGGTGGGGCTCAAGCTATCGGTGCATTAGCTTACGGGACAGAAACTATTCCACAGGTCGATAAGATTGTAGGGCCTGGTAATATTTATGTAGCGACGGCAAAAAGTATGGTCTTTGGTACGGTCGGTATTGATATGATTGCAGGTCCATCAGAAATTTTAGTAGTTTGCGATGGGAAGACGGATCCAGAGTGGATTGCGATGGACTTGTTTTCTCAAGCTGAACATGATGAAGATGCACAATCAATTTTAATTTCACCTGATGCAGGTTTTTTACAGGCAGTGCATAAGGCTATAGAGCGCTTGTTGCCGTCAATGGAACGTCAAGCCATTATTGAAACCTCATTATCTGGTCGGGGAGCACTGATTCAGGTAAAAAATATGGATGATGCGATTGATGTCATTAATTACATTTCACCTGAGCATTTAGAACTATCAGTCGATGACCCTATGGTAATGGCAAAGAAAGTACGCCATGCGGGTGCTATTTTTATGGGCCGTTACACGGCTGAAGCTTTGGGTGATTATTGCGCGGGGCCAAACCATGTTTTACCTACGTCACGAACTGCTCGGTTTAGTTCGCCGCTGGGTGTTTATGATTTTCAAAAGCGTTCGAGTTTGATTCATGTGTCTGAAAAGGGTGCACAAAGTTTGGGCCAAGTGGCTTCGGTGTTAGCCCGTGGTGAAGGTTTAACCGCACATGCCCGATCAGCAGAATATCGTCTTAAGGACTGAAAGTAATGAGCAAATTTTGGAGTTCAATCGTACATCAGTTGGACCCTTATACACCGGGGGAGCAACCTAAAGGGACTAATTTAGTTAAGCTTAATACCAATGAAAACCCATACGGGCCATCGCCTAAAGCCTTAGCGGCGATTGAAACATATGCTGGAGATCGTTTACGATTATACCCTGATCCAAATTCAACTGATTTAAAGAAGGCTATCGCAGATTATTATGGAATGGGTATTAATCAGGTCTTTGTTGGTAATGGTTCTGACGAGGTTTTAGCTCATATTTTTCAGGGGTTGTTTCAGCAGTCGAAACCTTTATTATTTCCTGATATAACTTATAGTTTTTACACTGCTTTTTGTGGTTTATATAAGATAGATTACGAATTGATTCCGCTAGACAATGACTTGAAGATCAATGTTTCTGATTATGTGCGAAATAATGGTGGGATTATTTTCCCTAACCCTAATGCCCCAACAGGGTGCTTGTTAGCATTGAATGAGATTGAGAGCTTATTACAAGCGAATACTGAATCTGTTGTCGTGGTGGATGAAGCCTATATTGATTTTGGAGGTGAGAGCGCAGTTACTCTAGTGAACCATTATCCTAATTTATTAATTACGCAGACTTTATCTAAATCACGTTCTTTGGCTGGGTTACGCATTGGGCTTGCGGTGGGGCATGCCGATCTGATCGAAGCTTTAGATCGAGTAAAAGATAGCTTTAATTCATATCCACTCGATAGTTTGGCTATTGTCGCTGGTGTTGCTGCATTCTCGGATGATGATCACTTCAAAAGTACTTGTGAGCGAGTGATTGAAAGCCGAGTAAGTATGTCAAGAGCTCTTACAAAAATGGGCTTTAAAGTCATTCCATCCGCTGCCAATTTCCTGCTTGTTAAACATGAGGCTCATAATGGGATAGCTTTAGCGCAGGGTTTGCGAAAGCAGGGTGTTATTATTCGCCACTTTCATCAAGACAGAATTGCTCAATATCTTCGTATTACTATCGGTAGTGAGCAAGATAACCAGCGATTATGTATGGTATTGAAGAGCTTAATTACTGAACAATAGATTATTACTGCAATCGTCGTCATAAAATGAAGTTCTTGGATTGTATTATTAGTTAGATTATTTGTGATTGGAACACTAATTAAGAAGATATATTTGAATAACTCAGAACATATTATTTTATTTTTAGTTTCACTGCTCGCAAACACTTTTTCAGCATTTAGTGGCGGTGGTGCGGGTTTAATTCAGTTTCCTATTCTACTTTTTCTGGGGTTAACTTTTGGTGTTGCATTAGCTACACATAAAATTGCGAGTGTTGCTTTAGGTATTGGTGCTACGCTCCGCTATTTATCAGATAGTGTGTTGGAGCAGAAGTTTATAGTCTTAATGGTTTTGTTTGGCGTACCTGGTGTTATTTTGGGTGCGAGTGTAATCTTATTAGTACCAGATAGATTTGCTGAAATAGCTTTAGGAGTGTTGATTGGATGTTTGAGTATTTATTCGATATTTAAATCGGAACTAGGTCAAAAGTATTTGCCAAAAAATCGTGATCGGACTGGGTTGTTGTTAGGTGGTATTGTTTTATTTTTCCTAGGAGTGCTAAATGGCTCTTTAACATCAGGTACGGGGCTATTTGTTACATTATGGCTGGTGCTATGGTTTGGTATGGATTATCAGCGAGCTGTAGCCTATACCTTGGTCATGGTAGGTTTTTTTTGGAATGGAAGTGGCGCAATAACATTAGGACTTTTAAGCGAGATTCGTTGGGACTGGTTGCCAGCACTAATACTGGGCTCATTGATAGGTGGTTATCTTGGTTCTCATCTGGCGCTTCGCTATGGTAGCGCTTGGATTAAACGTGTCTTTGAGGCCGTAACACTATTAATCTCAATTAGGTTGTTGTTAGGTAGCTAAAAAGTCATACCTTTACGCCATATTGAGCCCTGTAGGCTTTTACTGCAGGTATATGTGCGACTAAAGCTCGATTACTTTCTAGGTAAGCGAGTAAGTCATCGAGACAAATAATACTGACCACAGGAATCTTATACTCTCGTTCGACCTGTTGAATGGCAGACTGTTCAGTTTGTCCCTTTTCTTGTCGGTCAAGGGCAATTATAACACCTGCAGGTGTGGCATTCTCCCTCCTGATAATAGCGACAGACTCACCAACGGAAGTGCCAGCAGAAATAACATCATCTATGATGAGAACTTTGCCTTTTAGTTCAGCACCAACAAGCTGGCCACCTTCTCCATGATCCTTGAGTTCTTTGCGGTTAAAAACATATGGTACATCTCTTTGATAATGTTCTGCTAGAGCAATGGCAGCTGATGAGGCAAGTGGTATGCCTTTATATGCCGGGCCGAAAATCAAATTAAACTCGAGGTCTGTTTCAACAATGGCTTGAGCATAAAACTGGCCTAAGCGAGCTAAGCTGGAACCTGTATTAAATAAGCCGCTATTGAAAAAATAAGGGCTGATGCGGCCTGATTTCAGTGTGAACGAGCCAAAGCGCAGGACTCCGAGTTCAAGAGAAAATTTAATGAACTGTTGTTGATAAGTTTTCATACTGCTGATTTCTTGATTTGATAAAGGGCTATTTCACCAAGTAAGTTCGGTGCGAGTTTAATGCCCAGAGAGTCTTTGTGTGAGTGATTAAGAATACTTCGCTTAATAATAGTAACGTGTTTATCTGCTGCGAGCTTTTCAAAGTCTTTAATGGTACATAAGTGGATATTTGAGTTGTTAAACCAGTAATCTGGCAGTGTTTTAGACACAGGCATTTTACCACCAAAAACTAACTGTTTTCTGCATTGCCAATGACCAAAATTTGGGAAACCAATGATTGCTTGTTTTCCTACACGGATAATCTCATCAAGTAGAAAGTCGGGACGTTTCACCGCTTGCAACGTTTGAGATAAAATCACGAAATCAAAACTTTGATTAGAAAATTGAGGCAGTCCGAGATCTAGATCGGCTTGAATAACATTTACTTTTGATTCAATACAATTTGCTATTTGACTATTGTCAATTTCGAGTCCATATCCAGTCACGTCACGTCGTTGTAAAGAGGTTAATAGGTTCCCATCTCCACAACCAAGATCGAGCACCCGAACACCATTAGGGATCCAATCATAGATAATTTGTAAGTCGGTTCTTAATTTCTTCATGACTCTTCTTCGCTTGCTATTCTTTTCATATAAGTACCGACTATTTGATGGTAGCGGGTTATGGGTAATAAAAAGGCATCATGACCCTGTGTCGCCTCTATTTCTGCATAAGTTACAGACTTGTTTGCGGTAAGTAAGGCGTTAACAATTTCATGTGAACGTTCAGGTGAGAATCGCCAGTCGGTGGTAAAAGAAATTACTAGACATTTAGCTTTAATTTCAGCTAGAGTTTGAGCGAGGTTATCATTAAAATTCTTTGCTGGATCAAAGTAATCCAGAGCTTTAGTCATGAGTAAATAAGTATTTGCATCGAAATGTTCAGCGAAGATTTCACTTTGATAGCGTAAATAACTTTCAACTTGGAACTCAACGTCGTAATCGTAATTAAGACTATCATGGCGTAAATCACGCCCAAACTTTTTCCCCATTGCCTCATCAGATAAATAAGTAATATGCCCAATCATTCTGGCGAGACCTAAACCTTTTCTCGGAGCAGTATTATGCTCTGCATAGTGACCATCATGAAAGTCTGGGTCCCCTTTTATCGCAGTTCTTGCAACTTCGTTGAAAGCAATGTTTTGCGCTGAAAGCTTTGATGCGGCTGCGATAATTAAGGCATGACGTATTCTATCGGGTAGGCTGATTGCCCACTGTATCGCTTGCATGCCCCCTAAACTACCGCCGACAATAGCTGCCCACTGCCTTATGCCGAGTTTATCTGCCAGGACTGCTTGACTATTAACCCAGTCAACAACTGTAATAATAGGGAAGTCAGGACCGTACGGTTTTTGAGTGTCTGGATTGATGCTGGTGGGGCCAGTTGACCCTTGGCAACCGCCCAAATTATTAAGAGACACTACAAAAAAAAGGTTGGTATCAATCGCTTTTCCAGGCCCAATTAAGTTATCCCACCAACCGGCTCTTTTATCTTCGAGAGAGTGATATCCGGCCGCATGATGATCGCCTGATAAAGCATGACATATGAGAACAGCGTTGGATGCCTGAGTATTAAGTTCACCATAAGTTTCATAGACGAGATCGTATTGCATAAGCATACGGCCACTTTCAAGCGATAGAGGAGTATCAATATGGATGAATTGTGGGCTAACCAGACCGACTGAATCGACTGGTATTGAGTCAGGCATGAATGCTTATTCCTTAAGTGAACGTGTTAAAAGTCTAAATAGTGTTGGCCATTTGTGCAATAAGAACATGGGGATTAAAAGGTCACGAGGAGTATAGGGATAATAAGCATGGAAGATACCTGAAGGCCTAAAACTACAATTAGTGGTGATAAATCAAGACCATTCATGGAGGGTAATTTTTGTCTTATAGGCCGAAGTAGTGGTTCATTCATACTCCGAATAAGTGGGGTGATATGATTCTGAGTGTGAGGAGGGATAATCCAACTTAAGAATACTTCTATGAGAATGCTAAAGGTGAAGAGTGTGATGAAGAGAGTGAGCACATCAGCCATTAACCAGCCAATGAAGAAGCCCTGATTATATGAGGTATCTTGTAATGAGTTGATTAAAAATAGTTTAATGAAAGTTAAAAAAAACAATAAAATAATGGTCGCTGAATCCCACTTACCAAAAGACGGAAAAAAGCGGCGTAATAACTTTACCGGGGTTTGAGTTGTTTTGATGATAAGTTGTACTAATGGATGGTGGTGTTCCCATTGCGCCCATTGCATAACGAGTCTCAGTGCAATGATAGTAATATAAATACTAAACAGAATATCAATTAAAAATATTAGGGGACTACTTAGGTAATTATTAGGCATGATCTTCACCTAATTGTTTAGCCAACTCTTGAGAACGCAATGCAGCAGCAATCATGGCATTTTCAAATAAGCTGGATAAACCACCATCTTCAAGTTCAGAAATGGCACGTTCAGTTGTGCCCGAAGGAGAAGTAACGCGAGCACGGAGGCTTACAGTTGACTCATCACTTTCTAATGCCATTTTAGCGGAACCAAATGCAGTTTGTAGGCAGAGTAGCTTCGCGGTTTCAGCATCTAAACCTAATTTGATGGCGGCAGCTTCCATTGCTTCCATTACAAAAAAGAAGTAAGCAGGACCGCTACCTGATAATGCAGTGACTGCATCAATTTGTGTTTCATCGGTAACCCAGAGGGTTAACCCGACGGATCGTAGAATAAGTTCAGCTAATTCATGTTGTTTTGGCGTCACGTATGAGTTGGCATATAAGGCAGTTGCTCCAGCTTGAATGAGTGCTGGCATATTAGGCATTGTTCTGACAATGGCTGAATTAGGTTGGTTTAACCAACGAGCAAGATCATCGAGACGAATACCTGCCGCAATGGATAGCAATAAAGTACCAGTTTTCCAGTTTGGGGAAAGCTGTTTGATGAGGTCTTGTAACTGATGGGGTTTTACAGCAGCAATAATGACGTCACAGGACTGAATGGCTTTATAATTATTGTCAAATGTCAGGACTGAATAGGTTTTAGTAAGGGTTGTGAGGCGAAGAGGGTCCGAGTCTGCGACGTGTATATGCTGTGGATCAAAACCACTAGCAGTTAAGCCACCGATCAAGCTGAGTGCCATATTACCAGCACCTAAGAATGCAATTTTACAATCATTCATCGCCTGCTTATCCTATCCGTTGTGATATAGAGCTACTTAGTTTACTTGACCTGGTGCGGGGTGTGTAGTTCTTTGACCAAATATACCGCTTCCAATACGAACCATTGTACTACCCTCAGAAATTGCAGTAGCCATGTCATTAGACATTCCCATTGAGAGGGTATCTATTGATAGATATTTGGCACAAAGCTGTTGATAAAGAGCATGGGCTTTATGGAAACTAAGGCGTTGTTGCTCTATATCATCTGTTTTACTGGGAATAATCATAAGACCACGGAGTATTAGGTTATCGAGTAAGTCAATTTGTTCAGCTAGTGGAATAATAGCATTCTCATTTATGCCTGATTTACTCTCTTCGTTATCAATATTTACTTGTATGCATACATTCATAGGGGGTTGGTCTTCGGGACGTTGCCTAGATAAGCGTTGTGCTATTTTAGTACGATCCACACTATGTACCCAGTCAAAATGTTGAGCAATATCCTTGGTTTTATTAGATTGAATTGGCCCTATAAAATGCCAAGTTAAATTGAGATCTTGTAGCTGTTCTATTTTTATGAGGGCTTCTTGAAGGTAGTTTTCGCCAAAATTATGTTGGCCTGCCAAGGCAAGCTGGCGTATTTGTTCTGATGGCCATGTTTTACTAACGGCCAACAATTGGATGCTTTGTGAACTACGATTATGACTTGTTGCAGCTCTCTCGATAAGAGCCATAATTTTTTCACGGTTTTTGATGATTGTCATGTTGTAAACCAACGGCTAAAAGCTACCTTTGTTATGAATATTACGTTATTAGATGTGATTAATGTACTGTTTTCAACGTTCAAGTGACTCATATTAATACTACAGAGTTATTAACTTTTAGTACAAATAAGACGGACGATTGAATGAGTCATAAAATGGTGCGCCTGACAGGAATCGAACCTGTGACCTTCAGTTTCGGAAACTGACACTCTATCCAACTGAGCTACAGGCGCAAAATATGTCTGGATAATAAATGGAAAACATCACTGGGGAGCTGGATTATACTTGTAACTATGATGCTGTGCCACTTAGGTTGTTTTATGGGACGTGGAATGACTAAAGTCACACTCTAGTGGTGTTAGTAAGGATTTTGTTTGGTTTCTTTACATTGTTAGTGAGTTTAACTAGCTATGTCATCAGGATAAAACCATTGGTTAAGCTGCTCTACAGCTTCTTGTTTTCCTTGATGGTTAAGGGATGAAAAGAGTTGGGCACTGGCTAATAATTCTTTTTTTTGTAGCTCCTTATTGACAAGGAGTAGACTCGAGTTTGCTGCTCCGCGTTTTAATTTGTCTGACTTGGTCAATAGGATATGCACTGATAACTTCGCATTATTTGCCCATTTTATCATTTGTAAGTCAAACTCTTTAAGAGGGTGACGAATATCCATCATTAAAACCAAACCGCGCAAGGCTTGACGTGTTTCGAGATATTTACCAAGTGTTTGCTGCCAGCGAATTTTAATTTTTTCGGGTACTTTTGCATAGCCATAACCGGGGAGATCGACCAAGCTACGACTGTCATCAATACTAAAAAAGTTTATCATCTGAGTCCTGCCAGGAGTTTTACTTATTCGTGCGAGTGATTTCTGATCAGTAATGGTGTTGATGGCACTAGATTTTCCTGCGTTTGAACGGCCAGCAAATGCAACCTCGATACCTTCATCAACGGGAAGTTCTGACAATTGCGTGGCACTTATTGTGTATTGAGCTTGTCTATAAGGATGAGACATAATTGGCCTTTAAATATATCAATATGCACTATTTTACATGGGCATTGCTGGTGGTGAGAAGCTTTTCAGTTAAACCAATGCTGTAAGTACCATCATATTGCTATTTGAAACATTATTTAGGGAGGGTATACAAAGCTGTAAGGTGCAAATAAAACCTAATATAGGGTAGCATATCCCAGGATTAGCTTAATGTATTCAAAATGTGGAAAGCATAATGAAAAAATGGTTGTTGATGATAGTAATGAGCTTTGCAGTAGTAACTTTACCGAGTTTGGCGGCAGGTGACATTGCTGCAGGTAAAATAATCTCAGCCCAATGTGCAGCATGCCATGGAGTCGATGGTAATAGCTCTGAGCCCTCTTTCCCGAAATTGGCAGGGCAGGGAGAAGGGTATTTGTACAAGCAACTGTTAAATTTTGCATCTGGAACACGTGAGAGTCTTATCATGGGTCCTATGATTGCAGACATTTCGGCACAGGGTTTAGCTGACCTTTCAGCTTACTATGCATCGCAGAAAGTAACAGCTGGATTGGTTTCTGAAAGCTTAATAGAGCAAGGCCAAAAGTTGTACCGTGCGGGTAACAAGAAGACTGGAGTGCCAGCCTGCATGTCATGTCATGGGCCTCGTGGAGCAGGTATACCAGCAGCTAAATGGCCAGCATTGTCAGGTCAACATGCACGCTATGTTGAGATGCAACTCGATGCTTTTTCTCAAGGTGAACGGAATAATGATCCTAATGATATGATGCGTGATATTTCATCGAGGTTGTCAGCCGATGAAAAAAAGGCTGTGAGTGCCTATATTTCTGCGTTGCACTAAGGATTAGCATTAACTTTGAAAGTCGTGCAAGGGTAAAAAATGCCGACTCTTTAACATACCTTCGATATAAGTTATCGAATTTAAACGGTTTCTCATTATATGTCTAACGCTAAAGCTTCATCTAACCCATTCCAATTATTCCGCCGTCGTTTAGTTTTGCTAATGGGCTCGATGGACTTAGCTATTACATTGCTATTGGCTTTAGCGGTTGCATCCGTTATCGGTACTTTGTTGCAGCAAAACCAGCCATACGCAGATTATGTTATCAAGTTTGGTCCTTTCTGGTTTGAGGTGTTTGAGGCCGCAGGTTTATATGATGTGTATAGTGCTTTGTGGTTTTTGATAGTTCTAACTTTACTAGTACTTTCAACAACGGTATGCGTAACTCGCAATGCGCCGAGTATGATCAAAGATATGTGGAATTTGCGTACCCACGTTCGTGAAAAGTCTTTAAGAGTTATGCACCACAATACACAGTGGCCAGTTAAATTACCCAGTGAAGAGGTTGCTCTAGCATTAGAGAAAGGTCTTATAGAAGAGGGGTTTCGTGTCAGAAGAACGGTAAAAGATGAGGGACTTTTATTGTCTGCGATGCGAGGTGGTTTGAACCGTCTGGGTTACCTTTTTACACACATTGCTATCATCGTGATTTGTATCGGAGGGTTATTAGATAGTAATTTGCGGGTTAAATTTGCAGAATGGCAAGGGGACTTAAAAGTTGAAACACGCGACTTAGCAACAAACGATGTCCCAAAAGAAAGTCGATTGCCTGTGGGGAATCAAGCTTTTCGCGGTAGTATCCAAATTCCAGAAGGCCGAACAGCTAATGTCGTTTTTTTAGCGTTACGCGATGGTTATTTAGTACAGGAATTACCATTTGCATTAAAAGTGGAAGATTTTCGAATAGAGCACTATGCAACTGGTCAGCCGAAGTCATTCGAAACAGATCTGATTTTGTATGATAACGATTTACCTGAACCACTGAAAACAACTATTGCTGTTAATCATCCTCTTATTCATAAAGGTTACTCAATTTACCAGTCGAGTTTTGCTGATGGAGGCTCTAATCTTACTATGAAAGCCTGGCCTTTGGATGACCGTTCGGAGCAAGGTGCGATCAGTTTTGAAGGCAAAGTATTTGAAAAGCGTCAAATGAATTTGGGAGGGCAAAGCCTTCGTCTA
>Ga0209713_10000662_pt1 | contig 19529 bp, 4 predicted proteins | sample ArcOceMetagenome_3_FD_187444 | JGI IMG/M metagenome (GOLD analysis project Ga0209713, IMG submission 187444) | Marine eukaryotic phytoplankton communities from Arctic Ocean - Arctic Ocean- Svalbard ARC20M Metagenome (SPAdes) (version 2) | ecosystem: Environmental > Aquatic > Marine > Oceanic... | reverse complement strand
AACCCCCCCCCCCAACCCCCCCCCAACACGCACCTTGCTCGCCCAGAGGTGGGCAACGCACGCACCCGTATCTCCCGTGTACAATGGTTCGAGAATCGCAGCTTGCGTCCAACTCAAAGGCCTTTGGCTGCAAGAGCAACGGCATCAGGCTCTGGGGGCTTATACGCCTTGAGACGACTGACGGCTGCCTGTGTGCGGCGAACTTTACGGCGATCGCGACGGGCACGACGCTTGGCACGCATTCGCGAGTACAACCAGCGTCGGATGCAGTGCGTCACACATGCTATTAAACCGAGAGCCAAGAACGTTGAGACAATAATCACCCAGTCCGCAATACGTTCACATGCCTCACCTTGATACCAGATTTCGCAGACGCACACTGCAACCTCGTTGCAGTCACCATTTTTCGAGCAGATATCTGAAGGTCTGCCACTGTACGGTGGACACAGCAGCTCGCACGCTTCGCCACGGTACGCAGGGTCGCATTGACAGGTACCATCATTGAGACATGCGCCTGCATAATTGCACACACCCTTGCATCCCGATGCCGGGTCGCAATCACGGATGCCTAGGCACGGGAGTTCGCAGCTTCTATTTCTGTAGCCCTTGAAACAAGCGCACTCACCCAAATCATTACAAATACCGTGTAGACTGCAGATCGAATTAGCACCTCCTGGACACTCAATTTCACATTCCTCCCCGCGATATCCGGAAACATCAGTCCAATTCGTGTGAGCACCACGATCAGTGAGAAAGCAAGAACAGGTGGCATCTTCTTCACAATACCCATTATCGGAGCAGATGTTCACAAGCTCTCTTCCTGATACTCCGTCGTCAATGCCATCATCGTTTGTGTCCCAACCACGCACATAATCAATGCCGTAAATTTGTTCTTCCGAGGCCTTGCGATCTAGCGTCGTAGGAAATTTTCGAAACGCCCCTGATCTTTCAGCAGGATTCCCGTCTGCCAAGTACTTTCCGCCCGGACATTTCTTTTCACACGCAACCCCACGAAATCCTGGTAGACAGTAGCAAAATCCCATGACGGTCGAGTGATGCGGGGACATGTCTGGCTGATATCCATGATACCTAAAGCGATTGTCATTAGGAGCATACTCTTGCTCTTCCATCCATTCTGGCACGTGATTGCACTGCACAGATGGACATCCGAAATCTTTGGGAGGTCCGAGCATGGGATCTTTAAAATTTTGAGTGGAATTGTAATCAGCACCCGTGTAATTTCTTTTCTTCGTGAGATGTTCCACACAGTAAGTCTCTCCATCTCCGCATCGATCTTTGGCCTCGTCGCCTACCATAGGCGCTGCAATGACTTGGTAGGGACTACACCACTCTGGACCTGGGCATTCAGGCTGAGGCGCTTTTCTCTCGTGCAACCTAGGCGAGAGATCAGTGAATTGGCAAAGCCCATTGTAAACCCTTAGGATCGTGCCCTCTGGATTTGTCTTATGATCCCTGCTGTAACCTTCATCGTAGATGTCTTGGTCCTTGCAAAAGATAGGGCCCTCTAACGTCGTGATAACATAATCCGGATACACATCGCAGACCTTCTGCGCCGTGCACTCATTCGAATATTTCGTTTGTGTGAGTTCATCATAGAGGTGGCCACCAGCGCATTGAATATTACACGAAACATTTCGGTATCCAGGATCGCACTCGCAGCTCGCAGTTTCATTGCATAGCCCATTATCAAAACACTCGCCAGACTCCTCGACAAAAGTTGCTTCAGTGCCAGGACATGTCAAAGCGCAGTCAGTCGCACCCCAATCTGGCCTGTACCCGTAGTGACACGTACATGATCCATTTTGTGCGAAGTGAGTGCCGACCTCATAAAACCGTACGCCTTGTCCCACTGATTTGTACGACTCTTCGTTCTTGTCCGTTGGGCCCATATGCAGCTGTGTTCGAGGGTTGACGAACCATCCATTGCAATGACCGTGGTGATTGCAGGGCCAGTGATCGGGATCTTCTTTGGCACCCGAACATTCGATACTACAATCTCTTCCGGTCCAGCCCCTTTCACAGATGCATTTTCCATCTGATCGGCAAGTGCCATGCCAGCTACATGGGCTTTCGACCCCCCCTTCACACTCAATATCACATTTCTGACCGGTCCACCCATACGCACAAGCACATGTCCCGTCCAACATACAGCCTGCACAAGGACCAAACATGCATATCCAGACATGGACGCCACTCACCATTTCACCAATCAATGCAGAGCAAAGGGCAGAAAGTAGGGCCAAATGCATTAGAGCTGGGCCACAAGACACACACACTCACCTAATACAACTTGGGCTATACTGAAGTTTTGGCAAAGGATGTCAAACGATTCCCAAACTTGACGCACTTTTTGGACTGGGTCGCCTTGAATCGGATATTTAAGTTTGTGGTACGGATCAGCAAGCATCTTCTTGGTGACATTCTCTGGATCTGTGTCAAACACGGACCAAATGAACATGACTTGTTCTTTCCTGAGTTCATACTTATCCGCGACAACTTGAGGGTCACAGTTCGGATTTTCCAATTCCAGATTGCTCCAAGCTTGGTCTACCTCTTGAACGCGTTTGCGGAAATGCTCCTGTGCAGTCCAGCCGTCGCGGCAACCTGCATTTACGTCGAGATTTGACTCGCCCGGTGCGAATCTAGTGTATCCGGGATCCATATCGCACATACCAACTGGGCAGCCGTACGTTCTCCAACATGTTGATCGATTCTGCAACATTTCAAGCAAGGGGTAAATGTCCTGTTGTGTCCATCTGCCATCGGACGGCCCCACGGTAGTATTCTTCAAGAATTCTCCACGTGCATGATATGCATACTTCCAAAATCGGAATCCCTGGTTGAACATGTGGAGCGGCCAGTCGTCTCGAACGATTCTGACAGCAGTCTGCATGGCTGGATGCTCAGAGACAAGCGCCTCTAGCATATTTATGAGCTCCAAGCTCGAAATATTCAGTCTGTGAGTTGCTACGCAGGCACGCATTTCCAAACCTCCTGGTTCCACACACTTTTGTGTGCATTCGGCCTCTGTCTCGAACACAACGGATCCCACCCTGCCCTTCTCGTCCGGACACGCATGACCTGCGAAAGCACGGTCTAATCTTTTCTGCAATGCATGCCCAGATGCAGCAAGGATCACTTGCTGTCTCCATTTCGCCATGTCGATTGCGATTGAGTTATTGCCATGCCCCGAACAGACGTTTTCAGCACCTCCATCACATTCAATGGAGCAGTCAAATCCCTTATATCCAGGATAACAGTCACACACGCCCTGTTCTAGACACATACCGTTTCCGTTGCAAACTAGCGCATCGTGCGGAGGGCATCCCTGCGTAAATAGCGATTGATAGAAATTTCCTCCAAGTTCATGAAATTTGACATTATTTGTCACCAGTAGCGTAGGTATATCTCGGAGTGTAAGGTCTCCCTGACCCAATTGCCCTTCATCGTTGTTGCCAAACGTGTACATGCGATTGACCGTGTAGTAATTTCGCCGGTACCCAATTTTTTCTTTTCGATCAAGAACAATCACGGTATGCCAGCTTCCCGCTGCAACATTAGTCACCTGCTTGCCGATACGAAAATAGTCCTCAGCAGGAACGCAGTCAGTCGTTTGTCCAACTCGGCAACGAGCAGAAATGCTGTTCAAGGAATTGAGCAAATGTGGAAGATTTTTATATGTCATGTCCGAATACGTTCCAACTCCCAGCTGCCCATACTTATTGTTCCCCCATACGTATAAATCTCCGGAAGAACGGTCGTAGGCCGGGCATGGATCATTCAAATTCAGCAAACCCGTGATGCACGGACTGCCAATCGCCATGGAATGAAAGGCCCCCACTGCAATCTTTGTGATCAACGGCGGTCCTATAATGACACCCGAATAATCTGATATCAGGAGGAATTCTATTTTTTTCGGAACGTTGCGTCGGAAGAACTTCTCATTGTCCATCACCGGAGTGGGCGCTTCACAGGCCAGATTCATTGTATCCGTCAATGTAGGAGCTGTTTCGCAAGTTCCAAGTTGTCCCCGAGAATTTGAACCAAAGCTCCAGACGTGACCCACCTCTGTCAGCACCAGACAATGGTAAAGCCCGCATTGGACATCAGATACCTTATACTGCTGTCCTTGAGGATTAATGAAGCCAGTCACTTGGGTTGGATACCGTCGCGTCAGATAATCACCAACTCCCAATTGGCCGTACTTGTTGTTGCCCCACGTAAATAATCTTCCATTCTCATCAATTGCTGCGGAATGAGAAAATCCGGCCGAAATCTTGACAATGCCTGCCTTTATTCTCAGCTTTCTTCTGAAGTACACTACCTGAGTAGGGAAAGGAACATTTGGGCGAAGATCTAGAGGGCCCATTCCCAGTTGGCCATCATTATTCCAGCCCCACACCCACAGGTTTTTGTCTGCAGTGATCGCCATGCTATGGAAGCTGCCCGCAGCCACTGCAATAACTCCTTGATAGTAAAATGGATTATAAAGCACAAACTCCGAGACCTTCCATTCACCGTCCGTCTTGACATCTTGCAGTCTGATGCATGTCGGAACAATCCAACCATCCTCTGGCCAGTCATCAGGAAGCCCAACGATTGGACGGGGATCTAGCCGCTGGTCTAAAAGGTATGTTTCCGACGGGAGGCAAGCAAGCGCCTGTGGGTAAGAAAAATTGTACTGAAAATATGACGGCCCAGCAAAACCGAAGCCCATCTGGCCAACCAGATTGTCACCCCATGTATACAGCACTCCACGTCGAGGCGTAGTCCCCCAGTCATCTGAATATGTTTCAGACGAGATAATCAGCGTGTGCGTCTGGCCCATTGCTATACCGGTCATATTGTGGGCAAATAGATCTTCAAGGAACGTTGGCTCTCTATTGGCAAAGGCCCGGACCTCGATGCAGGTGCCACTCGGACAGTCAGCATCACTTTCACATCGGAACTTTCCATATTTTCCGGTGCTGCACCGTTTGCCTTCGAACATTCGTTCCCCAACAACCCCAAATCCCAGTTGCCCATAAACATTCTCTCCGAATAGTAGCACATTTCGCACCCCAAAATATTCCATCAGCGTTCGGTTGTGAAACTCACTCCAAGTCGTACCGTCTACAGTGATGCTGACATTCAATATCTGATGTATGTCCACCGATGGTGTCTTGCAAACAACCGATCCCAGGTCAATTCTGGTCACATTTGTGGCGAACAGGTCACCGAATTTGCACTGAATTTCACCAGAATCGTGGAAGTATGGCCCGAAGAATGTGATTAATGAGCCACCAATTGTCGGTGCGTTGCGAGGCTCAATGTATGACAATTCCCATGGTGGGGAATATACAAATTCGACGTCGTCGTCGGAATATTCCATCGGAAGGCCATTCATTGAAATCTGCAGATCGACCGCGACGAAATTCTGCCCCGCAGAGAGTCCATCATAAACGAGTGTGTCCAAAGGGGGCGAAACACAAATGACGGTAAACGAGTTGACAAACGTTCCAGGAACTTCGTTGGGCTCAACGCCTATCAAGTTGCCTTCTTCATCTACTTTAAATTCTGGATCATAGGTTCCATCATCTTTCCATCCAAATTTGCACGTGACTTGATGAGACTTGACGAACCCCTCACCAATGATGGTGATTGGCGTTTCCCCCAGTTGTGGAGCGATACCCGGCTTGAACTTTGTAATGTTGTATTTTTCAATGTATGTGAAGGTACTCCGCCACCGCATATCACCAGAATTATCATCCGTGACGCAGGGTGGACCCACATAATCCTCGTCACCTCCTGCAGTGTTGCCGAAGAAAGGAGCAGTCACACAGCCCGTATACCAGCTTTGACCATCAAGAGCAAGATAAAAAGGCAGCGTCAACCGCAAAGCCAGGTCGGGGTGCAAAAAGTCCATGTCGGTTGGAAGGATCATGGTTGTGGGCTGGGGCGGCGAGTGCAGAGTGCCTCTGAACTTTAAGAGGGTGCACTCAAGAACCTTTGTAGTTTCGTCAGTTGAAACAAATTGGCAGACATATTCAGGCGGCAAGCAGAGGGATCTCGGCTGCCCGAGGCTGAGTGCAGGGTCAGGAGGACAGCTAATGGCGAATTTCCTCGTGTCCGTCGGGTCTGCTGGCGAGCAACACTCTTCCTCATTTCGGCATGTGCATGCAGGCATACAATCTGGACAGTTGGGGCACAAGCAACAATCGTCGCATCCTTGGCAGATTGTCCAACCAGTATCATTTCGAGTGCTACCTTGAATATATGTCCCGTCGCAGCTTTCTTTGTTAGTCACAAATGTCGGCCGTTTCAGAATGTTTGGCGGGACTTGACACTGTATTTCGTACTCTGACACATATACCGCGAAAGGTCGGGATACAATGTGATCTCCGAACTTGCATGTAATGGCACTCACGTCTCTAAAGTCCGAACCGATAACCGTCAAAACAGCCCCGCCAACCTCGCGTGCAATCTCAGGATCGAGCTTCCGAATCGTCCACGGAGCAATATAATCAAATTTCTGTTGAGCTGCTTCAAACTGCAAAGAATTGAAGGATATGGATACATCGACTTGTCCCATGACACTAGTGGGCGGAGTCTGGCAGGCCACATGCGATTCGTTGACGTACTTGTATGCGGTGGCTTCAGTATTGCCAAACTTGCAAAGTGTTAGATGCGTATCAACGAATCCAGTCCCGATAAGAGTCACCCAGGTTCCACCGACCGTCGGACCAGCTTCAGGGCTAATTTGTGAAATGTTGTTCCAGGCATGTACAAGGAAATCGGTGGGAGATGTGTGCCAGAGCTGGCCGTTCAAGGTCACTTCTACCGCCATTGTATCAAAGGGTTCGGTCATGTTGAGATCAAGAAGCAACTGATGCGGTGGGGTCACGCATTCAATCACGTTGTCCAAAATGTATGTTGCTTCTGCAGCGAAGAAACAGTACGATACACCTGTAGCTTGTGAGCAGAATCTGCATGTCAGATCATGCTGCTGATACAATTGATACTCGCAATGTGGCTTAGTGACACATGTAGCTTCTTCCCCTGGTGTGATCGGTCCAAAATCGTCGTAGCTCCCAAAGAGCCACATGCCTCTGCAGAGCCCGCTAGACTTCTCGCCATTGCATGCTGCACCACCAAATTGATCTGTTGATATTTCCCTGTAGAGAGTATCGAGGGCCATCAACTTATCAGTAAAGCCCCCCGTAACGGTTATTTTTGTACCACCAGTTGCAGGTCCTATACTTGGATCTATGCCCATGATAGTCGGGGGAGCATAGTAGTGGAAAGTGTGATGTCCATGCGATACAGTCCATTCAGCCTCAGGATCAGGATCGCATGGCGGGGTACATACCCCGCCACTAATGGAAACTTCGACCTCCACACTGCCATTCTTCAAAAGGGGCGGAGTCGTGCATTCCACCAAGAGGTGCGTGGTATTCAATGTTGCAGGAACTGTCTGGTCTCCAAATTTGCACCAATACCCAGTCCCATTGTCGAGTTTGTGACCACGTATCTGAACAAAGGTGCCACCTGTGATGGGGCCACTACGAGGTGACACATCGGTAATGGCAGCCTTGATGGAGCACCCAAGCGTCAAGTCACCCGTTTGATTTCCGCAATCATATGCCCCTGTTGTACAGTCGGACGAAGTGCATATGCACGTTCCTGACGTCGCAGCTTGACCAAAAGCGTCGGTTTGACCTAACATACACGCGCCACGATGGTTATACGGCTTGTTGATAAATTCAACAAACGGTGCGTTGCTGGCATCAAATTCTAATTCGGCTTCCACAGCACAATATTCGTCATTTGAGATATCATCTGTTGAAGCTATGCCCCCAAAACATTTCGTGCTTGATTGAGGTTCCTTGATGTAAGTGAATGTAATGTTTTCCCACGTCCATTCTGCTCCTTCATTCTGGCTGACAAAGACATTAACTACGCCAGGCTCACAAAATCTGGCTCCAGTTTGCGTACACGGGCTGCGCTTGGGAGGCTCAATCGTCACCAAGTCAGTCAAAATATTCGGGAAAAGTGCGGGCTCCGCAGCGTCGGGCAGATCCGGGCCAAACCTTGACGGTGACATATCTTTTTTCCACTTAACAACACCTTCTTCATCAAACTCAGCAAAGCGCACTAGTAAGCTTCCGATCTGAGCGTCGGGAGTTATAAAGTTTTTGCCAATGATTGTGATTTCTGTTATCGGATTGTCCCAGATTGTGAATGATGGGTTCACCCTGAGTACCCTGAGTGGCTCGAAGACATGAAGAATCTGCGAAGCAACAGACCACTCGAATTCATTGATACTGACCCGCACTTCTAACTCTCCGACCCTCATATTGGGCTGCGTAAGACAGGTCATGAACTGAAGCTCGCCATCTACGTTGAATTTTCCGGGAATTATCTCGCCATCTATCATACAGGCATATACGATTCCTCTAATTCCGGCCACGATGTTGTTTCCAATGATTTTCAAATCTGAATCGCCTTGGCTCGGTGCTGCGTTCGGTTGCAAAGCACTCAGCGTTGGACGCCTTGCATATGTAAAACTGAACAATTGTTCTTCCACAATTTGCGATTGTTCCGCACTTTGTATCGAATTGTACCAAGAGCAGCAAGTCTTCATAATGGGCTGCGATTCAGTTCCGCCATAGTAGGGGTGATTGAACTTGCACGCTGGACTTATGTCACATCTCATCCAATGCACTCTGTTTATTGTTAGATACACAGCCACGACGTTGACAAGTGTTTTCTTCGGAGCAACACAAACAATGAGATTGGGGCTTTTGAATATGGTTCGTTCAGCTTCTTGCATGGACGGACCATCTCCGAATCTACACTGCAGAGTCGGCAACTCCAAGAAATTTTCGCCATAAATATGTACTTCCGTTCCTCCCATCTGGTCGCCCATTTTTGGCAGGAAGTCTAAAAATTTAGGTTCAGCATAAAACGTGTATCTTGCACTCAAGGAAAAGTCGGATTGACTAAGCTTGGATTTATCCATATCCTCGGCGAATGCAATTCCGAATTTCACTTCAAGACTTTTGTCAATTTTGCATTTCGCATCGTCGTAGTCCTTTTTGGGATCGCAAGGCAACATTTTCGAGGCAACTTCTCCATTTACACGTATACTGTCCCAATCTGGAATATCGCACGTGTATAGATTGCCACCACCAGCATCCTTTTTACCTCGCACACAAAAGCCACTTTTGTGGTCGTACCCCGGTACCTTCCACCAACAAAAGATGTACAAACCATCTGGATTCTCAAAATTTCCCACGTTGACGGTCATGGTCCTGTCGTGACTGGGTTGAAATGTGATGGATGACATTGTTGGGTTCATGAAGCGTACGTCAAAGAAGGAAAACCGTGGGCCCTCCACCATGTCAGTTTTCTGCGTGTGCCAATGATGTCCATTTAAAGATACGTAAATGACAATTTGCTGAGGCGGTTGCTTGAAAGTGCTGCCTGCATATCCGTACTGATTTTCGCTGAACGGAGGGGAGACACATCGAACTCGAGTATCAGACAGTACTTTGCACGGGACTGTCATCCAAGCATCATTGTTAGCCAAACCCGTTGTTGCGCCAAAAAGACAGAAGCAGGTTGGAGTTGACCATTCGGACGCCTCTGACCGGAAGTTCTTGCCCGTGATTACAATTGATGTGTTTCCGCTGATTGGGCCAACAGTCGGCTCAAACTTCTCCACCCAAGGCTCGTCGAAAAAAACAAGGCCCATAGGTCCATTCGGATTAAGAGCACTGAAGCTGAAGTCACGTCCGTTAAGTGCAACTTCCACTCGGATCCGCCGTATTTTGTTATCGTCAGGTACTGCGCTAGTCAACCCAAGTGAAGAAGGCTGAGGGCACTCTACAAAACCAAACTCGTAATTCACAGTGCCTTCCACAATTTCAAGAGTCTTTAGCTGCTTGCCGATGAGCCCCTGTTCGTGCATGCACGAATGTGTGAGAGGTCACATGCATACATGCAAAACACATATGAAACGACAGGCGACAATAGACGCTGAATGTATGGCGCAATGTAGGCACCGTGTGCATACATATTGAGGTGCAAAATCATACCGGGACGTCGTCCTCGAATCTTCCATAACGGCAATGTGGCTTGTCATAAATGGCCCCCCTGACTGGCTGAGCATCTTCCCGAAAGTTATTGCCATATATGCGGATCGTTGCAAATGACTTGCGAAAGTCTTTGACGACCGTTGACTTACAATATTCTGACACGTCTGGACATGCAAGCCACACTTTTTTGTCCAACTCTGTGCCCCCCATTGAAGGGTAATTCACAGGGACGCCAAATGGAACCACTCGGGTCACGGTGTAGTAATAAAATGAAATTGGCTGCAAGCTGAATTGCTGGCCATTCATGCAAAATGAAACTTGTACAGTAGACGGGCTATCGACCGGTGACGTTGCTATTTGAGCCTCCATGGCTTCGAGCTCTGACACCCAGCCCGAAGTGACTAATGGGCCAAACTTCGCGAAGGCTGCATACTCCGAGTAAAAGCTAAAAACTTTTGGTAGAACGCGTGGCGTTACGTTGAGATGATCGAATGAAGGATGATCCAGAATAACGATAGCCTTGTCCACCCAGTCACTGTGGAGCATTCTATTCACGGTGTCAGTCGTCAAAACATGTGATAATGCCTCCTTTATTTTTAGAGGCTTATCAGTTGGTTCGATTCGGAATTCAACTTCAAAGGTCAAATCATCTATTCTCTTGCGGTGGCCAAAGGAAACATCCGTGTCCTCAACATAAGTTTCGAATAACAGGTCTGGGAATCGGCATTGGCAGTCATTGCTGTAGCCCAACCAGTCATTGCAGATTCGCTCCCAAATACAGTGCTGTGTCCTGATCTTGCACCATTGGACACACTTTGTATCGCCGTTACATGCTCTCTCACTCAGACACATGTGCAAGTTCACTTCCATAGAAACGATGCGGCTCAATGTTAGAAAAAGAGGCTCATTACGAGGGTCGTCATCTCGCTGCCCGCGCACCAACATCGAAGCTTCTACTCCCTCAAGATCAGTGTTAAAATCGAATGACCGGAATCGAAAATGATTGAATTGATGTGGTCGGGGCACATCAAATCGAATGGGCTGCTTTCCGGTGAAGGAACCTGAGTCTGGACTGATCTCAAGACCAGGTGGATACGCCGTGTACATGTTAAAAATCTGTCTGTTATCTGTCCAGAGAGTTGTATCCGAAAGGTTCGAGCCTAGGTGAACTTCAAGCACGGTATAGATATCCAGCAAAGGTTGCGAGAGACATTTGACAAGTTGCTGCACTGGATCATACCTGGCTGGCACAACAATCCGCGCGAACCGACAGTGTGCATCGTAAGGACCAGCCCCCCCGCGGTCAAAATTGATGCCGGCTATGGACACGTGGGTGCCACCATTGTACACTCCACCAAAAGGCCGAAACGAAGTGACAGAATACACATAAAATGGGATCCTGTCGTTAGCGAAGTCTTGATCATTTAAACCCACCTGCGGGCTGAAGAACGTAGTCGTGGGCAGGCTGTGTGAATAATCAAGAACAGGCTGATCACATCCCTCCAATATGCATTCCTGACATCCCGACATTGTACTGCCGTCGAAGCATACACGATTCGTTTGACAGTACACGTGAGTAGAATTTACAAAAAAGGCAGGCTGTGACTTGAGGGAGTGATGTAGCCTGCAAGTTACCTCCATATTGCGCAAGGACTCTTCGGAATCATCTGACAATCTAACTGTAGTCAAATCCTTCTCTTCTTTAAATTGAGAACCTGTCACAGTCACTCGAGACCCTCCACGATTGGCAGCACTGTTGGGATACACCCCGTTTACAGCAGGTGGGTCATAAAAGTGATAAATCAGCGATTTTGCTGTGAACTCAAAGCCCTTGTGAATGCTTATCTTGATGAACATTCTTGCCATTCCGTAATACTCTTTCGAGATGGACTGGTACTGATAGAAGCCCTCGACAGAGTTTGGGAAGGTGACCGGGGGTATGTGACATACAGGCTCATTCTGTGTTCCGCGACTTCCTTGCATTACAGTCACATTTGCAACCGCAAGTCTTAGCCGAGCTGAGTGCTCACACGTGCCAGCGCCGGTGCAATCGGAATTTGAGGCGCACTCAGTGCCTGTGTTCGGAGCAGAACATTGGCAAGCAGCTGACCCCGATGTGCGATCTGTGCAATACACATGGCTGGAAGAACAAGCACAAGCTGCCCCGCTTGTACACGTGCCAGAGGGTGTATAGACCCCGTTGGTGCACTTTTTGCATCCTGTACCTTCGCTGGAAATAGAGCCATTACACCCCTGGAGTGTCAGCTCTGGGGGGAATTGATAATTAAAGCCACTGCCGCCATTGGTAATGGTAACAGACTGTACCTGTCCGTTTAAAACTGAATACACTCCAGAGACGGTGTTGTTGCTACGGCAGCAGCCTGGCTCAATGCAATTCTTTCCTGCTCTGATCTTGAAGGTTACAGGCGTGCAAGTACCTGCTCCGCCGACTCCATCACAACCTCGGACATTGAGAACAGGAGGATGTGACATGTTATAACCCCTTCCAGGATGGAGAATAGTTACTCTGGTTACAACCTCTCCCTCTACTGTATAGAAGGCTGAGAGCCCGGTGCCGTTGCAGGGAAGCGTGCACTGGACATCCAGAGAGAAAACACCGTCTACGTAGCCCTGTGCAGTATTTTCCACGTCAATCCCATACACAACATCCTCGTTTTCTATGCAAGTGCCAATGCTCAGCGAATATTCCCCGTCCGTGTAATTGGAACCGCCATTTATCACTTCGACACAGTGTACACTCTCCTTGCGTGACCCTTGAATGTCAAGCCCGGGTTGGCTCGCAAATTGACACATGGGCACCTCGCCTTCCATCAAAAAGAACCCATCGATAGACACGCTAGTTCGACCGTAGACGGGTCCAGAAAAGGGGTCCATGCTGGTAATATCGTAATAGTGCAGGTTTGCAGAAGTTCTAGAATTTTCCTTTCGATCAAGCGTCACCTGCACACTTGACACCGTATTCTCAAGGCCAACCGGCGCTTGACATCGATACGCCGTGCTGTTGATAAAGTAAGCCGTTACGTACTCACGATCCGACTGAGAATCTGCAACGTCAAAGATGCAAGCTGCCTCCGCAAAATCCTCGAAATACAATCCTCGAACTGTAATGTCCCGGGAAAGTTCAGCAGGGATCCTGTCAGGAACGAGTCTGCTCACCACTGGCACATAATAATTGACAAATACTTTGGTGTCGTTTGAGAATTCCTGACCGTTGAAGGAAATTTCGAGGTCCACAGGCCCAAACTGCTCAGGGGATGTACAAACAACTGTCGTATTATCCACGAACTCGGCAGTTAAGGACAGCATGTCTCCGAACGCGCACACTAGCAGGGGGGAGTTCCAGAAATTGCGACCTATCAAAGTCACTACAATACCACCCAGGGCCTCACCCTTCGTTGGCTTGATTTCATCTACGTACGCTGGAATGTAGGTTTCAAATTCCAGTGCTTCACCAGTGAAGTCTCTATTTTCCAATGCTATATCAGCACCATCGAGGGAAACAGAAAGATTATAAAGGCCCGTGCCGAAAGGCGGCACAGGACACCCAACAGTGTGTTGATCAATAGAAGCTGCAGACGAATACTTCGCAATTGTAGAGTTGAAAAATTTGCATGCGTATGAACGGCCATGATCCACATTAATCCCAGAAGTCGCTATAACAGCCCCCCCACTTGTCAAGACATATGGAGGATGTATTCTCGAGATGGTATAATATGCGAAGAGTTTTTTCCATGTGTAATCCTCGTTATGTACACCTTGCCATTGTTGAGTGTCCACACTCACGAAAACGGCAACTTCTTCGCTGACAATATTTTCAGGCGGAGTGCATGTCGCAGTATGACAAGAAGCGCGCTCATCAAAAGCCGTGCAAGAGCTATGGAACACTGCTCCTACTATGCTTTGCCCAAATTTACAACTCAGCCCATACCCGATATCATTTCCAGAGCCAACATTCGAAAACTTTTCTCCGGTTACCGTTACACTCGTGCTTGGCACTATTCGTGAAGGGGCACGAACTGGTGTGACGCTATATAGCTCTGGTTGCGGGCGATAAGCAAATTCAACGGACCCGGGCAAAAAGTCGCGGAAGTTCATGGTAACTTTGACTGGCACGTTGCATGATTCGCACTTGTCGCACGCCCCGGCCGCAGTATTACCGATAAAACGTGTGTGGCACAGCGGTGAAATACATCTCAGGGTGGTATCGTTGATGAATTGAGCCTGGGAAAAAGCATAAATGGTTGAAAACTGGGGTACAGCCGCAAACTGACAGAACAGCTTTGATGTGTTCACGAAATTCAGTCCCCGAACCATTACAGTAGTTCCTCCATGTTCCGGCCCTGTTGAAATCTCAAGACGACTGACCGAAGCCGATTTGTAGTACTGTATCCTCTGTCTCTGTGCAGTAATAGGATATGCTCCAAACTTAGCTTCGACATAAGCATCAATGGGTATGCGTGATGGCGCCTCGGGCACCACGCAGCTGACAGCCGTGCAGTATCTCTCTATGACGCACAAGTCATTTTCATCCCTGGCAGGGCACGGTTCACAGTCTGCTTCGTCCACTGTAATATCTGATGAATCATATTGCGCACCATTTGAGGCTCTGAAAAAAAGGCACGTGCCCACTTCATCCTCGGAATGCGGAAAGTTATTTCCAATCAAGCGGACAGTGACTGCGGCTTGTACATCAAAGGCAACTGGAAAAACGTCAGTGATGCCCCAATAGCGGAAAATTAAACCGCCGCAATCGATGTGCTCAATGCATGGGCCATCTCGATTTGCCTGCACGCATTTATTGAGCTTCATGCTGCACGATGCCTGCATAGAGTATTGCGCCGTTGGATTAAAACTGTTATTTCTGATTCCATTCAACGATACATCAACATTGACTGACTGGGGCGTTGGATAAGGAGGTAGCGTGAGAGACAAGAAACTCGCATTATCGAATCTGGCAATTACGACAGCACCATCACATGGAGTTTCTGTTTCGATGTTGTCACAGCAAGTGTACGGAAGCAACGTTGTAATATCCTTAACTATTTTTAATGTCCCAAAGCATGCGGTGCGGCGGTCCAACTTTTCGCTATCGTCCCGATATATCTGAGAGAAATAATGTTGGTAATTGTAAGGATGCTCAAGATGTGTCCAGTCAGGCTCCGGAAGCAACCGATACGGTAATTCCAAAAATATTTCAGACCCACCGTTCATAGGCCCTTTGTACGGATACATGTATGTGGGTAAATCATCCTTGAAATACGTCACCCTTTCCCGAGCATCCGTAAACTGGTCCTTAATATTGCGATTCAAAGTAATGGCAAAATCAATTACATCTTGCACGTTGTCGCGCATTTCAGCAGGCTGCTCGGGCACCTGACAGAGCACACGATCTGTAGCCTCATCGTAGCCTCCAATCGTAAGTATATCCAACCAGAACAAACACTGAATCTCCAAGCCATTTCTTGATCCCGAAAACAGATTGTGTCCTTCAACAGAAACAATTGTGCCCCCGTACGTCGGCGCACTAGACGGTGAGACGCCCGTGATAGTGTAGTAACTGAAAAGATTGCTCTGAGGCGTGTATTGCTGATCGTTGAAAGTTACGCTGGTCTGCAATCTAGTTGCTACCAGTGGAGTTGGCGTTCTCGGTGAAAAACACTTCACGCGATTCACAGTCATGTACCGAGCAGGCACCTTGATGTTGCCAAACGAGCAATAAATGACTCCAGTGAGTCCGTAGCCGTCTCTATCATCCATTCCAGGGCGACAGGGAAGACCGCAAGGACGTGAGGATGGCCAGGGGAGACGCCCTCTGTTTTGACTTCCTGGAACAGTCACCGTACAACTGGAATCATTGCCCCAGAAGAATGTGTCTTGACTTTGATCATTGCAACCGTAGCATCTGCCTGTGATCGCATCGTGTGCTGTACGACAAAGTGTAAAAAAGTTTGATCCTACCACAGTCACTCCGGACCCACCTCTAAGCGGTCCACTCTCTGGCAGCAATCGATCCGAAATAGCATCCGGAAAGAAGGTGAAAACAGCAAAGTTTGTCGCCACCGCAAAATCTCGATTGTTCAGAGAGACGCTGAAAGTGACCTCTGCACCGGAGATATTTGGTGCCATACCAGCTTTTGTCCTGCAAACGAGCACTCTGCCCCTCGTATAATTCCTGTAAGTTATATTGCGCATACAGCGATACGTTGCATTGAGCGGGACGATCGTCTGGTTCCAGCGAATGCAGCTGCACCGGCACACCTGTGGCTCACACATACACTGTTGTGTGCAGTTGGTTGCGTTTCTATCTGATGAAGGTCGTGTTGATGACACGCACCTACAGCCACACGATTTGTTGAATGGGCTGTGCGTGACCGTCTCAGCCACGACGCCAGTTGGCGTGTTGGTGGTCGAGCAGCTGCAGTTGCCTGCGCTGCACTGAGCACGAGTTGCTTCGACACACCGACATCCGCACGACTGGCCAATCGGGCTGTGCGTGACTGCCTCGGCCATGACGCCACGTGTCGTGTCGACAGTTGAGCAACTGCAGTTGCTTGCGCTGCACTGAGCACGAGTTGCCTCTACACATCTACAGCCACACGACTTGCCGATTGGGCTGTGTGTGACAGCCTTGGACACAACACCATTCGGCGTGATGGCACTCGAGCAGCTGCAGTTGCTTGCGCTGCACTGAGCACGAGTTGCCTCGACGCACTGACATCCGCACGATTTGTTGAATGGGCTATGCGTCACCGCCTCGGCTACGATGCCATTTGGCGTGTCGACAGTTGAGCAACTGCAGTTGCTTGCGCTGCACTGAGCTGATATCGCCCTGCATGCACATCCGCAACTCTTATTCCAAGGCGAGATGGTTCTGGACACGCCACTTTCTGAACACGAGCAATTGGTAGCTCCACAAGTCACCGTCACGTTGGCACCTGAGGCAAGTTCAAGGACGTAGGATTTCGAGCCATTGTACACTGTTTGCCACGACGTGACGTAGGAAAGCGATGTATTGTGCACAGACGTCCATGCGGTCACATACGACAAAGAAGCGTTATGCTCTGGTGTCCATGCAACGTATGACAAGGAAGCATTGTGCTCTGAGGTCCATGATGTAACATATGACAAGGAGGCATTATATTCAGATGTCCATGACGTAATGGTTGACAAGGAAGCGTCATATTCCACCTCCCCATTGGTGTTGCAGAAGCAATTTTGGCACGCCGAAGTATTCAAATATTGCTTTCTAGGCTTCGTAAGATATGGGATCCGGTAACTCGACATCCCTGCGCTGCTGCACTCACATGTCGTGCAATTACCTGAAATATTGAAAGTGTAGATCCCGCCTGACCAAGTATTGAGGGCCGTCTGATTGTCATGTGTGTTATTCGTTACATTGATCAGGCGATGACACATGGTCCATTCTTCTTTCGTGTAGAAGCTATTTGATAGGTCGTCCTTTGTGTCGTTCACTACAATGCCTTCAACAGTATGTTCAGGAGCACCAAAACGACACCATCCTCGTTCAGTGTCGGTTGATATTGTCACGCGCACTTCAGTGTCACCGCTAACAGGACCACCGTCGGGAAGAACGTCTACAACTGTGTAATAAATGAAGTCTGCAAAAGTTGCACTGTCCTGTTGTCCATTATTTAAGACGTAAATACGAGCCAACCCAGACATGGTTGTTTTTGGTACCATGCACTCTGCTTCTGTGGGTGAAATGAATTTTGCGCCTCGCATTACAACATCCAGTCCCGGATCCAGCTTAAAACGACATGCCAAAAGCGATGAATTCATGAAGTTCTGGCCAGTAACAATGACCGGATATCCGCCTGTTCGAGGACCCGTGGCGGGGACTGCACTGTATACAAATGCTTCGTCGACGTACTGGAAGTACAAAGGATTTCCCGAAAAGTCGCGCCCGTGCACCGCAACACTCAGGTGAGCTCGGCCTATTGTGAAAGCAGGTGCCGTGCATACGATCTGCGCGGGTTCCTGGAATGCTGCTGGGACGACAATGTTCCTGGTTCCATTATTGAACCTGCATAGATAATCCGCCCGATCTGCTTCCTTTTCCATGGCAGAGAGGAACATCCCGCTGATTTTGACGATGGTGTTTCCAAGCCACCCTCCAAAGGGAGGATCCATTCGATCAATTTCAAAGTACGAAAACTTGACGGAGCTTGAGCTGTGAAAGTTTTGTGAATTGAAAGTCAAGCCAACCGCCGTGCTGACGGGTGTGGTTGTCGGAGGTGTCACACACCAAATGGAGTTGTCGGAGATGAAATGTGCAACTGACCACTTCCAATTCAAGCTAGAAGCACCTCCATCTCTCACTCTGAACCTGCAATAGGTTTGATTCACGGTGAAGTTGTAGGAAGCGGTCAGGAAGTTGAGACCGAAAACAGTGATGCGAATGCCCCCTGTCATAGGGCCCGCCGGAGGAAAAATACCCCGAATTACAGGATCCACATACATTGTCATCATTACGTCGGGTGAACCAGCAAACGTCACGATTGCCGGGGCGTCCCTTTTGTCGAAAGCTGGCAGGTACTGTACACCATCTAAGGCCACCTGCAATCGTGCTCTTTCCGTGCAACATGTATCACCGCAACAGTGGATCGTTTGGTCTTTGCGAAGGTTTTTGTTGCTCACGGCGGCAATGCCACGATACCCTGCTTCCGGACCTCCTTGTAGACACTGCACATCGCAAACAAGCTCTGATGTCAGTGTCCGGGTCTAGAATAGGAGTCCTCTGTGCAGGCTATCATAACATTTGCATGGACGACAAGATGGCAACAAGCTGGTAATTAACAATTACCAGCTCACTGCAGTCAAAATCCAACGGGATATATGCGTCAGTAACACATCGGACAGTTGTGTTGCTGATAAAATGAGCGCTCGCAAATCGGGCGATTTTGCAACTTGGTTCGTCTCGAAAATCGAGGCACCACGTGAATCTGCATGCGAGTCGAGGAAACGATTGAAAGCCCTGAGCCATGCAACACCGTTCGCATTAGTTAACGTTCGTTTAACGCCCCGCAGTTGGACATTCTGCCGCAAGAGCAATCGATTTGTCGTGCTTACCTCGCCATGCACCAGGATTTCGGTGCCTCCTGAGTACGGGCCTGATTTGTAGTCGACACTCTTCACTATGTAGGGCCTGACTAGAGTAAATTGCTTCTCGGCTCGCGTGTAAGTGGGCTTGATCTGGCTGGCCGCTGTCTGCACTTCCGCAATCTCAATATACAGCTGCCAAACCCAAAAAATGTCAGCTGATGCACGACAATCGCTGCAGACAGTCGGGCACAGGGGTGTCTATGCTGACTACACGTATTTGCCGTCGATACCCGCTGTTTCTACGCCTCCCTAGGAAATGTGCTCACAAAAATATCCGCACATTGG
>Ga0209713_10000661_pt1 | contig 19549 bp, 14 predicted proteins | sample ArcOceMetagenome_3_FD_187444 | JGI IMG/M metagenome (GOLD analysis project Ga0209713, IMG submission 187444) | Marine eukaryotic phytoplankton communities from Arctic Ocean - Arctic Ocean- Svalbard ARC20M Metagenome (SPAdes) (version 2) | ecosystem: Environmental > Aquatic > Marine > Oceanic... | reverse complement strand
ACCGAGCCGCTCAGTCGAGGCCGGCGTTCAGCGAGCTGGCCCACGCGACGCCCGGCGAGCGCATGATCGTGCCCTGGGTGCCCGCGCCGAGCCGCGGGAAGGCCGCCGGAGCCTTGGGCGAGACGGTCGGCCTCGCGTCGTCGGACGTCGTCGGCTGCCCGCGCAGGTAGTACGCCGACGGCATCGGCGCACGAACCTGCCGCATACGCGCACATGGGGCGGGCGGACTTGGGATGGTCGGTCCAGTTAGGAGCGTGCCAAGCTAGTCCAGTGCGTCACAGGCCGTGTTGCCTGTGCGTGCAGCTCGCGGCTCGGGCACGCGAGCGAGCGAGCGTGCGGGCACGCCGGGCTGCGCGCACCATGCTGCCCTCGACGCGCGACAGCGGCGTCACGTCGGTCTTGCGGTAGAAGGCGCCGACGATCTCACCTGCGAGTGCCGAGCGTGTCGGGCAACCGCTGGCTGGGCTAGTCTAGCGCCGTTTGTGTGTGACGTGAGGACCAGCGGGCAACTCGCGGGTGCGGGCACGCGAGCGAGCAACAGTGCGGGCACGCCGGGCCGCTTGTTCGGCGGCGCACTGTCCTTGGCGTAGTGCGTAGGGTTCATGTTGAGCGTGCTGAACTGCGTGGCGTTCCACGTCGCCTTCGGCGCGTCAAAGGGTGAGCGCGTCGTGCGGAAGTCGATCTTCTCGCCTCGCGGAGTCGCCATTCTGACGCCTTCGGCCTTCGGGACGAGGGGGTCTTCGCAAGATGCCGCGGATCACGAATTCATGCAATCTAGATTGCATGCAACAGCGTAAACACCCTACTAAAGACTAAGGAAGAGACGTCACAGAATGGAGCAAGGGCAGCCAATGGGGGAAAAATCATATTCCGTACGCAAGCCAGGTCGGCGCCGCCGACCTCCTGCATCCTACTCTCCGCGCCAGACCCGATGATGATCACGGCCGCGCTCCTCAGCGCGCTCGTCGTCCCGTACGCGCGGCGCCTGCGTCGGGGCGCCGCCCTGCGCCGCACGCTCACCGAGCGCGCGGCGCGCAAGTGCCGCGAGCGCGACGCGGCGCGGGCGAGGGCGGCAAGGGCGGGGCTCGACTGGGCGGGCTTGCTGCGCTGGATCGACACGCAGCCAAAGTCGCGGCCGTCGCCGCAGAGCATCGTGCAGATGTCGGCGCGCCAGCTGCTCGACGCCATGAACGCCGGCACGCTCACGTCCGAGCACGTGACCCGCTGCTTTGTGGCTCGCGCCATGCAGGTGGGCGAGGCGCTGCAGTGCAACGCCGAGGAGCCCTTCGAGGCCGCCGTCGCCGAGGCGATCCTGCGCGACGAGGAGCGCCGCGCCGGGAAGCTGCGTGGCCCGCTGCACGGGCTGCCCATCTCGATCAAAGACCAGGCCAACATGAAGGGGTGCGACTCGACGTGCGGGCTGGCGTGCCGCACCTTCGAGCCCAAGGAGAGCGACGGCGTGCTGGTGGCGGTCGCGCGCGCGGCGGGCGCGGTGCCGTTCGTGCGCACCAGCGTGCCCCAGCTGCTCATGCTGCCAGAGACCTTCAACGCCATCTGGGGCACCGCGTCCAACCCGTACGACCTGGCGAGGACGCCCGGCGGCTCGTCGGGCGGCGAGGGCGCGCTCATCGGCGCGCGCGGCTCGCCGCTCGGGCTGGGCACCGACGTGGGCGGCTCGATCCGCATCCCGGCGTCCATGTGCGGCATCTCGGGCTTCAAGCCGACGACCGACCGGCTCAGCTACAAGGGGATCGAGTCGGCGCGGCTGCAGCGCGGCTCGGGCCAGAAGGAGGTGCGCTCGTGCCCCGGCCCGATGGGCCGCAGCGTCGACGACCTCGAGCTGATGATGAGCGTGTGGTGCACGCCCGCCGCGTACGACGCCGACCCGACGCTGCCGCGCGTGCCGTGGGACCACGCCGCCTACCTCGCCGCCTCGCCGGCGCTCTCCTCGTCGTCGGCGGCGTCCTCGGCGCAGGGCAGCGGCCTGCTCCGCGGCTTCGGCGGCGGCGGCGGCGGCAGCGGCGACGGCGGGGCCGGCGGCGGCCGGAAGCTGCGCTTCGGCGTGATGCGCCACGACGGCTGGTTCGAGCCGGCGGCCGCGTGCGAGCGCGCGCTCGACGAGACGGTGCGGGCGGTGAGCGCGGCGGGGCACGAGGTGGTCGAGCTGACGGGCAAGCTGGTCGGCCGCGACGCGGGCTGCGCGGCGGCGCCGTGCAGCTACATCGCCATCGTCGGCGCCGACGGCAACTTCCGCTGCTTCATCGAGGGGCTCGAGGGCGAGGCGCTCCACCCGGTCTACTCCTTCCTCTACCGCGTCTCGATGATCCCCAACTGGGCGCGCCCGCTGCTCGGCGCGCTGCTCGACGCGCTCGGCCAGCCGCGCAAGGCGGCGATGGTGCGCGCGGGCGGCGGCAAGTCGGCGTACGACTACTGGATGGCCATCCTCCGCAAGGACGCGATGCGCAAGCGGCTGCTCGACGGCTTCCAGGAGCACCGCATCGACGCGCTGCTCTGCCCCGCCCTCGGGCTGCCCGCGCTGCCGCACACGATGTCGCGGCAGGTCGCGCCGCTCACGTGCTCGTACGCCTTCCTGTGGAACAACCTCAACTGCCCGGCGGGCACGCTGCCCGTCACCACCGTGCGCGAGGCCGAGGAGGCCTACCGCGGCAACACCTACCCCGGCCGGGGCGACGTGCACCGCGACGACCTCTGCACGCTCGCTGAGAAGGCCTCGGCCGGCTCGGCGGGCCTGCCCGTCAGCGTGCAGGTGGTGGGGCTGCCGTGGCGCGACGAAGCGACGCTCGGCGCGATGCGCGAGGTGGAGCAATGCCTCGCCGCCGCCGGCCGCGGCGCGGCCCAGATTGCCATGCCGCCACACCCGCCGCTTCACCCGGAGAAGGCGGCCTAGGCTGCGGCGGTGAGGAGCATGAGATGGACCCGACCGCGCAGCATGTGCGTGCTGCAGCACTCTCTCTCTCTCGCGCGCGCGCGCGCGCAACATCGACACTGCGCTGCTCAATGAAAGGTGTGGCGTGTGCATTCATTGTGCACGGTGCTGAGTGAAATTGGTATGTGGTGGTCTCTCCTAAATTACCATATGTATTTCTGCCTACACCTTGAGCTCTGAGTCCGACGCTGGCGTTTTTTGCGCTGGCATGCATTGCAGGGTCAGCAGCTGGACACCTGCGATACTTATGCCACTGCCGTTTGCGGTGCCGCATGCGGCCGGTGGTATAGCTAGCGCAGGTATCGGCGCCGGCTCCTCGACGCGCGCCGCGACTGCTGTCGGCAAAGGCTCGGAAACAACGATGGCGCGCATGCCAATGCCACGGGTGGAAGTTGGCCGCTTGATTCGGCGCATCAGGAGGCATGCGACCGCAAGAGCTAGCACGGCGAGCAGTGCAGTGCCGCACAGCGCCAGCCACAGAGGCAGATTGGAGTCGCCCGACGATGTCGTCAGATTATTCTCCTCGTCTCCCTCGAAGGCGGCGTCAAGATTCCGGGGAAGGCCTGGAGGCGCCATCGGCGTCGGTACCGAGGCGGGCGGTGGTGCGGCCGCCTCGCCGCCTATTGGCTGAGCAGGTGGAGGCAGAGACGGTGACGCTCGCGCGATCTGGCCCGCGACAAAGATGAGTGGCTCCGCTTCCACCGGCACGCCGAGCAGCACCGACGCGGCCGATGCGGGACGAAGCAGCGCCAGAAGCAGGACTGCGAGGGCCGCCGCGGTCGTGTCGTCATCGACAACAAGGGAGAAGCGCAGTCGCACGCTGCCCGCCTCGACCTGAAGCTCGACTCGCGTCTTGTCGAGGCTCACCGCCATGGCTAGCCGAGTGCGCAGCTCGAGCTGCACTGCTGACGTGTAGTCTTCAACATCGCCTTGCGTTACCAACGTGACGGTGACGCGGACGCCGCTCGGCGAGAGGGGCGGTGGCCAAGAAGGCGGCGGCAGCAACGTCAGTGGTGAGACAGACGGCGAAGTCGACGGCATGAAAGGAGAGGGGAGCGCTGGTGACGCCGCTTCAGGTGGGGGCGGCGACGGAGGCCAGTGAGGCGGCGGTGGCGACTGGTCAGGTGAGAAAGGCAATGGCAGGGATGGCAGGGATGGCAGGGATGGCAGGGATGGCAGGGATGGCAGGGATGGCAGGGATGGCAGGGATGGCGGGGGTGGCGGGGATGGCAGGGATGGCAGGGATGGCAGGGATGGCAGGGATGGCAGGGATGGCAGGGATGGCAGGGATGGCAGGGATGGCAGGGATGGCGGTGGACAAGGCGGTGGCCGTGTTGGCAGAAATGGCGGCGTGGGAGGTGAATGTGAAGATGAGGTGCAGAAGGCACATGAGCGGCATTTGCACCACAGACAATGGTCGTCGGCGAATTGTGCGTCACACCACGTTCGACATGATTCATAGTCGATGTCAGAGTCAGAATGATCCACCGTGGAGGTGCAGGCTGGCGGAGGCAGAATCGGTGGTGGAAGAGGAGACGGTGGTGCTGAGGGTGGAGGTGGTGGAGTGGATGGTGGTCGTGGCGAAGGAGGCGGCGGGAAGGGCGGTGGAAAGGGCGGTGGCGGCGACGGGGGTGGCGAGGGAGGAGACGGAGGCCCCGGCGGCTCAGGCGGAGAGGGAGGCGGCGAGCAATTGGCAACGACCGCTGAAGCGCCAGCGAAGAGGAAGTTGCGTCCACTGTCCTCGCCACCGGGCATCACTGCGAGCCGCACTCGAAACTGAGACGTCGCATGGAAGAGCAGCTCGAGCCCGCGTCGCGCCTGCAGCTGCGTGAGCGACTGCGCGCTGGTCGGGTTGTCATCCGCTCCGCCTTCGCCGGTGGAGCAGAACCGCGTCGCACCTACAAGAGCCGGGTCGTTCTCCGTCTCCACCTCGGTATCTGGAGACAGGTAGAAGCGGGAGAAGCCGGGGCCGGCGCTCAGGCATTCACGACTTGTTCCAGACCCCCCGATGTCCAGATCAAGGAAGGAGACAAAGAAGTCGGCAGCCACGGGCGCACCCGTGGCGGTGCTCCGGATGCGAAACTCGAGGTCGACTGAGGTGCCATTCTCTGAACCGCTTGGGAGGTTGATCCGCCCAAGGCCAGTGCCTGAGTTCAGCCCATTCATCTGAACGTTGTTTGGCGTGTACTCAGTGAGCGCCACCACCTCCAAGTCCAGAGCCTCGCCCGTAGCAGAGCTGGTGCCGGCGGCGACGAAGCGGATGCTATGGTCTGCTGACGGGCTGTCAGGACCCTGGCCGTCGAGATTGGAGTGCACGGACGTGGTCGTGTCAAAGCGGAGGGTGTCTCGTGCCGCCAGGTCTTGTGGCGACTCGTAGTCTGCACAGTCGTACTGTTCCGGCGGCGGAAAGGGCGGCGGCGGCGGGGATCGAGGAGGCAGAGGTGGTGATGGTGGCTGTGAGGGTGTTGGTGGCGAGGGTGACGGCGGCGGCGTAAGCGGAGGCGCTGCTGGCGGCGGCGGAGGCAGTGATGGGAACGGTGGCGGTGGCGAGGGTGCGCAATGCTCGACGACTGGCGAGGCACCGGTAAACAGAAAGTTGCGGCCGCCGCCGTCGCAGCACAGCGAGGCCAATCGCAGCCAAAAGTGTGTCGTCGCGCGGAAAAGGAACTCAACTGACCGCCTCGCCTGCAGCTGAGTGAGCGACTCCGCGCTGGTCGGATTGTCCTCACCCACTCCCGTAACTGAGGAGCAGAATCGCGTTGCTCCTGCGACACGTGGGTCCTTGGCAATCCGCAGCTCTGTGTCGTTGGTCACGTAGAAGCGGGAGAAGCCAGAGACGCTGAGACACTCGTCTGCGCCGTTCTGTGCCGCGTCAATATCGAGGAAGGAGACAAAGAAGTCGGCAGCCACGGGCGCACCCGTGGCGGTGCTCCGGATGCGAAACTCGAGGTCGACTGAGGTGCCATTCTCTGAACCGAGGACGTTGATCTGTCCAAGGCCAGTGCCTGAGTTCAGCCCATTCATCTGAACGTTGTTTGGCGTGTACTCAGTGAGCGCCACCACCTCCAAGTCCAGAGCCTCGCCCGTAGCAGAGCTGGTGCCGGCGGCGATGAAGCGGATGCTGTGGTCTGCTGACGGGCTGTCAGGACCCTGGCCGTCGAGATTGGAGTGCACGGACGTGGTCGTGTCAAAGCGGAGGGTGTCTCGTGCCGCCAGGTCTTGTGGCGACTCGTAGTCTGCACAGTCGTACTGTTCCGGCGGCGGAAAGGGCGGCGGCGGCGAGGGCGGAGATGAGGGAGGCGTTGGCAACGGTGGCGATGGATCTGGTGATGTCGGTGGAGGCGTAAGCGGAGGCGATTGCGGGTTCCACTGCACAGAGGCGAGCGAGACCAGCAGGTTGCCAACTGGCTGGCCGTCGGCTCCAACCAAGGCGAGCCAATGCTCGCCAGAATCTGAGGCTGAAGACAGAGTGCCCACTCCAATGGGCGTATCAAACGACGCGCCGCGGTCGCGCACCTCGAATGAGATCATGCAGGTGCCTTCGCAGGATACGTCGCAGCAGAAGGAAGGAGACCAGGCCGGGCTGCTTGTGTCATAGACGACTGGGCCGATGCACGACGAGAGCTGAGCGCCAATGGCGACGAACGCGTCGGTACCCGACGCTGCGTCGATTTGCGGCAGGTCGGAGGCGCGGATGGCGCACGCCCGGAGCATGAGTGCGATAGTGTGGCGGGCTGCGTAAGTGCTCGAAAAGCCAGACGCCCGCCCGAGATCGTGCATACCGCATGCGCGTTAGCAGCCTGCAGCTTTTCAATACCCAGCGGACGCGACGGGCTAGACACACGAGTGAAGTCTCCAGGCACATGCCATGCTAGGATCGGTCCATCCGATCTCAGCACCCCAAGAGCGGCGCCTGGTTAGCAGCCTGCAGCGCGTTGCTTGCAGTCCTTCCTGGCTTGGCTGGTCTGGTGCGGTCCTTCCTGCTACTCGTTTGCATACCGTGGGCTATAGCCTAGGTTGAGTTCGCTGGGTATAAGTGGCTATTGAGGCTGTTGAGGCGACACGTCTGGCAACTAGAAACCCTTTGAAGAGCGCGCGCGGCCGGCGCGCGCGCGCGCGCGCGCGCGCCCGCACCAGGCCCGCGTGTCGCGAGCCTCGATCGAGGCCCTCCAACATGAATGCTGGTGCCGCAAGCAGCACCGAGCCCGTGCCCAGTGCCAGTGCGGCTGTGCCCGCGCCCAGTGAGCCGGCGCCCAGTGCGGCGGTGCCAGCGCCCAGTGCGGCGGTGCCAGCGTCCAGTGCGGTGCCCGCGCCCGGTGAGTCGAGCAAGACACCTACGCCTGACACGGAGGTCTCCTCGCCAGGTGCCGTGGACACGGTTCAATCAGACGAGACGCGGCCAGCCGCCCACGAAGTGATCCAGGCGCTCAACAAGTCGATCAAGCAGGACGAAGCGAATGATGAGAAGCCGGCGTGGGTGTCACGCTCCAAGAGGGCCGCGCCGACCCCAGTTCAGCGCTTCGAGCCGGTGAAGTCGTTCGATCCCGTGCGATCGCGACCCGCGAAGCGGCCACGGCCAGAGCCCAGCCCGCCATCGAACGGCGTGGCCGCGACCGAGGTCGTGCACGTGCGGATTCCTGCCGGTGTCGTGCCGGGGCAGAAGCTCTCCATCTTGCGCGAGAACGGCCGCAAGCTCATGTTCGAGGTGCCTGCGAACGCCAATCCCGGCGCTCTTCTGTCGCTCAACATACCGAAGTCGGTCGACAGCGGTGCGAACGGCGCGCAGCCGTCACCGGTCGCGTCGAAGCAGTTGCCGCCTGCGCAGCCGCCACCCGCGAAGCCTCCGCCCGCACCACGAGGACAGCCGCCGGCCGTTCCACGAGCGCAACCGCCACCCATCCCGCCTCCCGCGGGGACGTCTGCCGTCCCGCCCACGCAGCCGCCTCCCGCGCGGACGCCTGCTGTCCCGCCCGCGCAGCCGCCTGCCGCGCAGCCGCCTCCCGTGCAGCCGCCTCCCGCGCAGCCGCCGCCTGCCATTTCGGCACCAGCCGTGCCGCGGCCACAGCAGTCTGCGCCACCGATGCCGCCTCAGCAGCCCGCGCCGCTGATGCCACCGCAGCAGCCCGCGCCGGCCGTGGCACCGGCGCAGGCTGCGCCAAGCCTACCGATGGGGCACCCGGAGCTGTGCTCGGCGCGCGTCGCCTTCATCGAGCTCGAGCTGCGGCGACGGACCGAGTTCGAGGCCGCGCTTCGCACCGAGCGCGCCGCTTTTGACGCGCGCGAGCGCGCCCAGCTCCAGGCATACCAGGAGCACGAGCGGTCGGAGCGCGAGGCGTTCGTGGCGCGCGAGAGGGCAGCGGCGGCGGCGCTGGCAGAGAGGGCGGCGATGGCGGAGAGGGTGGCGGCGGCGCAGAGGGCGGCGGCGGCGCAGAGGGCGGCGGCTGCGGAGAGGGCGGCGCAGCCGCGCGTGGTGCCGCCCGCCTCGGGGCACGTCTGGCCCGGCTGTGCTGCGACCCCGGCCTCGGGCGCGATGGCACACGCAACAGCGGGAGCGGCGCCGCAGTCGGCAGGCCAGCTTGCTGCGGCGGCGGCGGCGGCTTCGCGGGCGGCGGCAGCGCACACGCAGATGGCGTCTCAGCTCAAGGCATACATGAGGCGGCGGAAGCTCTCAGTCGCGACGCTCGCCGATGACCTCGGGCTGACGACAGGCCGGCTGTCGGCGTGGCTCAAGGACGGCAAGGCGACCAGCGTCGGCGAGCAGGTGAGGGACTTTCTGTCCTTCTGCACGAGCGACGCGAGCGACGATGAGCCGGAGCCACAGAAGGCGGGGGTGGAGGAGGCGGGGCAGTCGGAAGGCGAGGGCGAGGAGGAGGAGGGCGACGACGACGACGACGACGACGACGACGACGACGACGGCGAGGAGTTTGTCACGTGCGACAATGACGAGTGCTGCCGCAGGCTGGTCGGCAACGACGTCGTCTTCACCGACGGCTCCTCGGAGTACTGCGAGAGCTGCTTCACCGACCTGCAGCTGCCGCAGGAGCAGTGGCTCGCGACGCGCAAGACGACAGCGGCGGCCTGCCTCGCGGAGCTCGACGACGACGGCGACGAGGGCGAGGACACGGATGTGGAAGATGCGGTCGACGTAGAGGTGGTGGTGGACGTGGACGATCCGGACGACGCGCCAGTGGACGCGCCGAAGCCGCCGCAGCACAGCCTGCCTGAGAGTCGGCCGCCTAAACCTGACGGTTGGTTCATAGAAGACCTGGATTAGGTTTTGTATGGGTGCTTCGATGTGGTACATAGGGCAGACTAGAGCTCGCACAAAGCCTCGAAAAAATTATCAATACAGATACTACGTAGTACTGTAGCTCCTCTTTCTCGCTAGCTCAAACCGGTGTCAGCTCAGAAGATGAACGGCACGATGTGCTTGCGGTCCGACGGATATTCTGGGCCAAACTTGTCACGGTACCAGGCGGTGGTGACGGTCGCGCGTCCGCCCAGCATCCCTGCCACCCAGAAGGCAACAAGCCAGGCATGCGCGCTCTGCGCAACCATCGCGGCTCCGATCCAAGAAATGATCTCGAAGAGGTAGTGCGGACAGCCCACAAGTCCGAAGAGGCCGCCCTCCGGGATGTGGTACTTGCCATAGCCGTTGCGCTTGCGCAGCTGCGATAGGACATGGTGATGGTAGAAGTTGCCGGCCTGGCCGACAGCAAAGGTGGCGAGGCCCGCCGACGCTATCGCAGGCACGGCGCCCGGGCCCGACCGCATCTCCAGCCAGGCAACAAAGGCGTAGAAGAGCGCGATCAGGCCCGATGCGTACAGCTCCTCGGTCGGCGAGCCCGAGAAGTCCTGCACGCCGACAACCTCGGCGATGCGCTTGCCGAAGTGCGCGGCCATGAGGAACGGTATGAGAGCCTCGCCACTGCCGCCAGCCGTGACAGCCCACCAGCCAGCGAGGCAAAACGCGGGAATGTACTTGACGAGCATGGCAGTGCGTGCCGAGCAAGGCGTTTTGAAGCGGTAGCCGATCGACCACTTGGACCACGGCGTCGCCTTGGCCACCTCCTCGGGCTTGAGCGCGAGCGAGACAGCAGAGAGGCCCAGGTAGCCTGCGATAGCGACGTCGTACCACGCCCAGGTAGGCGGTACCACCGCCATCATCATCGAAGCGACACCCGAGCGCGCTGCGACCGGGGCCTCTTGGACGCGTGAGCCGAGCAGCGACAGGAGCGGGCGCATGAGGTCGAGGAGTGGAGTAGTGTGGCAGCGTTCCGCGAAATGTCAAGTTTGACGAAGGGGGTTGAAGCACGTGGTGCAACCTCTCTTAGTGCAAAATGACATTTGTTGAATAGATCAGATCACATCGTCACCCCCGACCAGGCGCGAACCGTCGGTGCCACCAGAAGAACTGTTCCGGGTGGCTCTCGATGGCGTCGCTCAGCGCATCCGCGTACGCCCGCACGAGCGCGGCACCAGACGCCCCGTCGCGCCCATCGATCCGTTCCGTCGGCATCGGCTCGACGCGCGGCGTTAGTCTCGCCAGGTGGAAGCGCAGGCGCGGTGGCGAGCTGCCGACGGCGCCGTCTAGCAGCAGCAGCGCAAACCACACCGGAGCACCCGTGTCCTGATGCAGCGTGGCGAGCCCAGGACTGAACTCGACGGCGTGGCCCAGCAGGGTGGCAGGCACGCCCGCGTGTGACGGGCGCTGGTCGGGCAGCATGCCCACGAGGCCACCCGCCCGCAGCGCACGCCGCATCGCCGGCCGTGCGCCGTGATCGGGCAGGAGCGCCACACCCGAGGTCGTTTGCCGCCGCCGGAGCAGCCCTGCGACAGAATGGGCCGCGCGAATGCCGGTGAGAGGCGAGCAACTAGCCCGCTCGGTTTGGTGGCGGGCAAGGTTCGGTGGCGGGGCGCACAGCGGTCCAGTCGCGTGTTGTGCAGCGGTCGATACACGATGAGCCCGTGCCGACGGGCATGCTCGGGCAGAAACGGCGCGAGGAGCTGCGGCACCAGCTCCCACATGCCCAGGTGTGCCGAGCACATCAGCACGCCGCCCGCCTGCAGGTCGGCGAGGAGCGTCGAGAGCTGCGGCGGCTCGAGGTGCCTGTCCAGCCACGTCCCGGCCGAGAGCGACAGCACGAGCGCCTGGCAAAGATGAATGTACGCACGCTGCTCGAGCGCCGGCAGGTGTGAGGCGGACGTGCTCGTCAGTCTTCGCAGGTTGTCGCGCACGACCGCTCGCCGCCACGGCGCCAGCGTCCCGACTGCGCAGCCAAGCAGCCGCCCGACGGCGAGGGTGAGACGGAGGCGCACAGCAGAGCTGGCCGTGCGAGCAGGCGAATGGCGGCGCAGCACGAGCCATGCGCAGCCCAGAGAGGTGATGGACGCAAGGCCGACGAGACCTGAACGTCGAGCGATGGTCATCCCGTCCCGGTCGGGCGTCGCCCGCGGGCATGCCAAAGGTATAAACAGCGTAAACAGCTGTCACAAACCAGCGCATTTTAGACACGAGCTCACATGGAACAATCGAACAAATGCCAACAACAAAATACACACAATGTATGAAGCTCCAACCTATCAACACAAATGGAGGGGTGTGCTAATTCGGGCCATTCGCGAGCTCGTCCTTGACCTGGTAGAGCGCTTCCATGGCATCTGCAGCATCGAAATCAAAGAGTTTGTCAGGCTCAAAGAGTGTGTCTGGCTCGTACTTCATCCGGAGCCGCTGGTTCTCCTCCTCAAGGAAAGCAATCTTAGCCAGGAGCTCAGCCTTGGTCTTGTTGGTGGTGGGTGCCAGCTTGTTCGGCTTGTTCAAGGGCTTGATCAAGCCGGCGGCCGTCCCCATTTGCTTGAGGTAGGAAAGGCCATCGGTGCTTCTAACCATGTGCACGAGCGCCTTCTTGAATGCTAGGCTGTAGCCGTGACGTTGCACGTCACGGTCGAAGCCCATCAGCTCCTGCTTGAACACTTTGAATTCGGAGATGAAGCGAGGCAAGTTTGAGTTGTCGTTCTCGGAGCATGTGAGGACGTTTGTGTCAAGCTTCGGAACCTCCTCCCGCAGAATCTTGAACTCCTCACGAATTTTGCGGCCCTTGTGGGGTGTTGCGATACCCATAGCCCGTTGGATTGTCAAGAGATTCCCGCCTGCATCCTGCTCCGTCTTGTTCTTTTTGGGTGGCATCCTAGTGCGGTGATGAAGGGGGTGAAAAGTAACGCACTTTTGCGTGGTTGAAAGTGGGGTCTGAAAGTGGGCGCTGAAAGTGGGCGCTGAGTGGTCTCTGAAAGTGGCAAAGAAAGTGGCTGGGGCTCACCAACGGCCGTGTGTTCGCCTCTGGACACGTGGGGAAAGCTGCTAGCTATTGCCACTTTTGACGTCCACTTTCAACGGAGGGGGTGCAATATCACCCGACACAGGAATTGCTGCCTCGCCGGGTCATGGACGAGTCCGAGGAGACGGAGTCGTCCTCGGCCATGGCTGACGCCGACGGGCCGGAGACCTGCCCGATCTGCTTGACGTCGCCCGTCCTGGACCCTGCCTGCCTGGGCACCGTGGACGCGGCGAGTCCGGACTCCTTCTCTCCGTGCCACGCTCGCCACGTTGCGTGCAGAGGCTGCATCGTGACCTGGATTCAGACCAAGCAGACATGCCCGGAGTGCCGAAGGACCTGCACGCATGTGCAACGGCGTTTCGATGGAAGCCTGCATCCACTGCCCGCAGCAGCCCCGAGTTCCCCCGAGGATGCCTCTATCGATGGTGCTGGAACGGACAGCGACGCCGATGGCGACTCAGCTGTGTGCTACCTGTGTGGTGCAGAACATGATGTCCCCGGGGGCATGGCACGCGCCTCCGCGCCAGGCGATCCGATCGTCAAGTGCGAGTGCTGGGAGGGCTGCGGCATCGCATGGCACGCGTCCTGTGCCGGCATTCCTCGTGGAATCGTCGAGCGTGGCAGAGCGTGGTGCGAGGCGCACTACCGATTCGGACCGGAGCCGCGGCGTTTGGACTTTGTGGTGCGAGGCCGTCGCGAGGAGAACAGCACCATCCATGGGCAGCCGTCCTCTGGCATTCTACCCAGCGGCTCAGCCTCGACGGCCGGCACACTCGTGCAGCCACCCGCACAACTGGTGCCACCGGAGCCGCCGGCCCCCTTGCCACCGCCGGCACATTCTGCCGCAGCAGCAACGGCAGCAGTGCCAGTGGCAGTGGTGCCGGCGACGGCATCGTCAACCACTCCTGAAGCATCCGTTGCCCCCACAGCTGTTGCTCTCGCTGCGCCCGCGGCCGCTGCTCCCGCCGTGCCTGCGGCTCTGCCGTCCGCTTCGCCTGCCTCGGCCACGCCGACGGCTCCGTCTCCAGTGGCTGTGACCGCCCCGCACCAGGCCAATGTGACTGCCATGGCTGCTACACCTGACCCACTCATGCGCTTCAAGGTAATCACCCTGGGAATCGAAATGTGGCAGATCAAGGATCAGTTGCTGAAGGGATTGACGGCAGATTATCTCCCCCTCCGGATTGAGCCGGAGGTTCCACGTGCCGGCCAACCGCCGAAGCTGAGCCTGCACTTTGAGGTGCGCTATGCGTGCACCGGAGAGCTCAAACAGGCGTCAGTACACCTGCAGCTTGCTAGGGGTGGCAATCGATGTGTGACCTGCTCGACACCACATGATGCGAAGAGCCTTCACCTCAAGCTCGAGGGAAAGTCAGCAGATCGCAACCCCCCTCTCGGACCCCGGTGGGAAGAGTGGAAGCAGCAGCAGCAGCAGCAGCAGCAGCAGCAAGCTGGCGACCCTGGCGATGCCAATGCAGTTCAACCATTTCTGGTCTCGACGAACCCGTTTATGTACTCACTCCACGTGTCTGCATCACACAATGGCCAGCCTGTCATTCTCGTCGGCCAAGATGGTATTGGCCGGCCTTACTACGACTTTGGCTGCTTCGAGCACTTCAACAACCAAAACACAGTGGTGCGACCAGCCCTGCCAACCCTATGTTCGCTCCGTGCGCACACTCACACAACTCCTCCCGTGTGTGGCAGCCCGACAGGTGGAGATTGGCACGCGCTTCGGTGGAGGCGCCACGCAAGCGGGAGCGAGAGCCATCCCGGGAGCCATGCTCCACCTGCGGAAGGAAGCGGTGCCGGGGTGGGAAGCGATGTGTGCTGGCGGCCGCAGAGATGCCCCTCGATTCACTCGATTCACTCGAGCTTCAGCCTGATGTTGCTCCGCTCGCGCCAGCGCCTGCTACTCCGCCCGCACCTCCGCCTGAGCCCGAGATGGCTCTCGTGCAGGAGGTGCTCGTGCCTGTGCCCGTCGCGCCTATGCCAGAAGCGCCTGCGCCCGCGCTTGCGCTCGCGCCCGTGCCCACCCAGCCAAGGGGCCTCGCTCCTCTGCAGCTCTATGTCCTTCGGGATCAGCTCAACGACAACATCCGTGAGCTGTCGCGGAAGCAAACACGCCAAGTCGTTGACATGCTGTGGATCATGGATCTCTTCAGCCCACAACCGACAACCTTCGGGGAAAACGACTTGCACGTCCTCGTCGAGGCGTATGGCGAGCACATGATCGATGTGGAGGCTCTCACGGACTGTAGAGATCTCATCCGCATCAACACATTCGTCCGGCAGCTTTTGGTCTCCGATCAGGACGAGGACGAGGACAGTGAGCTCGAGGAGTGCATGGACGAGGACGACGCGGACGTGCAGCACGAGTCTGAGGACGAGGGCCAAGATGAGGAGGACGAGGATGAGAACCAGGATGAGGATGAAGATGGGGATCGGATGGAGGAGGAGGCGAACATCGTTCAGTTCTTCACCAAGGCCCTTGACGACACAACATCTTGACTTGGTGCCCTCGGCCCTCGTCATCGACCCTCTCTGTGCTGTGCATATCAGCGCGGGGCACCAACCCACACCGCATGAAGCAACCCACACCGCATGAAGTGCACGCGCGCGAAAGCGGCGGCTTGTGCACACTGCTGCTCCGAGGACGGTTGTGATGTTCCGTCTTGCGCTCGAACAAAGCTGTTTGAGCACGCGCATACTCTATGCGCAATTGCACCCAAATTGTGAGATCAATCGGACTAGCCGACGACATCGCAAGAAAATACTCAGACACACGGCAAGCATCAAGATGAGGCTCTTATCAGCCGCTTGCGAGGACGACTGGGCCCCGCCGGAGGGCTGGGCACCGGCTGCGCTGCCGGCGCTCGACGTGCTGTCGTCGCGCCTCGGCAGCGCCTTCCAGGAGAGCGAGCGGCGCCTGCGAGGCCCAACGCCACGCTCCAACTGGGCCGTGCCCGGGATGGTGCTCGCCGGCGATCGCACGCCGATGGAGAGCGAGGCGAGCCTGAAGGCGCTGCTCGGCGCAGGCGTCACGACCTTTGTCAACCTGCAGTCGCGTGGCGAGGGGCAGGACTACCGGGAACGAGCCCTCAAGCTCAACGGCGACCTCAAGTTCGTGTCGGCGCACATTCCCGACCAGAAGACGACGTCGGACGCTCAGGCCGCGCGGCTCATCGTCGAGCTAGTCGGTCGCATCGCCGCTGGCGAGGTGCTGTACGTGCACTGCCGCGGCGGACACGGGCGGACGGGCACCGTGTGCAGCCTGCTGCTCGGGCTCGCGTATGGGATGCGTGGCACGCGTGCGCTTGTCACATGGCAGGCGCTGCACGACCTGCGCCAGCAGCCCGTGTTTTGCGCGCGCGGTTACGACCTCACGCCCAACGGCGCCTCGTGCGTGACGCTCTTTGAGGAGCAGCGTGGGCAGGTGCTGCGGCTGCTGCCGTCGGCCGACGCCGCCGACGCGGCCGATGCCTGGGAGGCGGCGGCAGCGGCGGCGAGCGCGACAGGCGCGGCTACGGGCGCGCCGGATGGGCCGGTGCCACCGGCACGCGCCGCGTCGGAGGAGTACGGGCGTGGCGCGTCTGCGTACGCGGCAGACGTGCTCGTGCGGTGGCGGCAGGCCGGCGAGGAGGGCGCGGCGGCGGCGACGCGCGGCGAGTGGGCGGCGGCGGCGCGCGCGTTCCGCGAGTGCGCGCGGCTGCGGCCCGACTGGGCCAAGGGGTACGTGTGCCTCGCCCGCGCGCTGCGTCGTCTGGGCGGCTCGGCGGCGCAGCGGCGCAAGGCCGCCGCGTTTCTCGAGGACGGCCTGCGGCTCTCGGCAGCAGCCGCAGCGGCAGTGGCGGGCGGAGGTCAGGACGTGGCCGGCGACATCCGCCGCGAGATCGAGCGCGAGATTCAGCAGCTGCTCCGCCAGCCCGCAACCGCCGCCAAGACCGCCACTGCAGCAGCAGCAACCAAGGTCGCGGGTGACGTGGCCTCTTCGGCGCAGCAGCCGCTGCCTCCGCGTCGCTCGCCGTCGGCCGAGGCGGCAGCAGCGGCCGTCGTGGCGGTCGTCGATGCGGCGGCCGAACGCGACGCCGTCGAAGCGGCGATGGCGACGGCGACCGACGCGGCCGTCGCGTCGTGGGCCGCCTCGGTCTCAGCCTCGGGCGCGTCGTCGTCGTCGTCGACGACGGCGGCGGCGGCCCAGGATGCGCCCGCGGCCGAGACGGCCGCCGCGGCGTCGGCGTCGGCGTCGGCGTCGGCGTCGGCGTCGGCGTCGGTAAAGAAGCAATCGACGAGGAAGGCGGCGGGCGGCGGCGAGCTGCCTCCGCTGGTGATGCTCGTCGGGATGCCGGGCGCGGGCAAGTCGACGTTCGCGACGGCACTCGCGGCGAGTGCGCCGTCGGAGTGGGACCACGTCTGCCAGGACGAGGTGGGCTCCCGCAGCGGCGTCGAGACGGCGGTGGGCCGGCACTGCAAGCCCAACGGCGGCACGCGGCTGCTGCTCGACCGCTGCAACGTGAGCGTCGCCGACCGCAAGGCGTTCCTCGAGCTGGCGCTCAGGCCCAAGGGCGCGGTCGCCGTCTTCCTCGACCTGCCGCGCGCGCAGTGCGAGGCGCGCGTCGCGGCGCGCACGAGCCACCCGACGATCCGGTACGGCGGCGGCAAGCGCGCGGTGGCGTCGATGGCGCAGGCGCTCGTGCCGCCGACGACGGCCGAGGGCTTCGCGGCGGTGCACGTGCTGAAGACGGCCGACGACGTCGAGGCGCTGCTGCGCGCATGGGGCGCGGCGCCGCCGCAGACGGAGCCGGCGGGCTTCTTCAAGTTCCCGCGCACGCGCCACCTGCTCAACACGGGCGGCTCGGCCGTGACGCGCGACGACATCGTCCTCTCGGCGGCGGAGGCGGCCGAGTACTTTGACGGCGCGACGGTCGTCGTCGCCGAGGAGAAGGTCGACGGCGCCAACCTCGGCCTCTCGCTCACGAGGGACTACGAGGTCGTCTGCCAGAACCGCGCCAAGTACGTCTGCTCCGAGAGCCACGCGCAGTACCGGCCGCTCGACGGCTGGCTCGCCGAGCACTCGTGGGCGCTCTGCCAGCTGCTGACGCCCGAGGACGAGGTGCTCTTCGGCGAGTGGTGCCACATCCGCCACTCGGTGCACTACACGAAGCTGCCCGGCCACTTCCTCGCCTTCGACATCTACAACAAGCGCACCGGCGCCTTCGTCTCGGCCGACGAGCGCGACCGCCGGATGCGCGGCCTGCCGATCCCGCAGGTGCGCCGCGTCGCCGCGCGCGCGTTTGCCTCCAAGGAGGAGCTGCTCGCGCTGCTCGAGCTGCAGTCGCAGTACGCCGAGCGGCCGCTCGAGGGAGTCTACCTGCGCATCGACAGTGCGGAGGGCGCCGAGGGCGGCGCGCGCAACGTCAAGCGCGCAAAGCTCGTGCGCCCCGACTTCATCCAGTGCATCGACGAGTTCTGGACGGCGGGCGGCCTCGTCAAGAACGAGGTGCGCCCCGACCTGTACTTTGAGCCGGGGGAGGAGACGCCGGATTGTCGACTAGATTCGGCTGTTTCCTAGTTAGAGTTCTCTGTGATTTACTACCGTCCTAGAATGCTACCGGTCCCAACACTGACACTGACAGCCACATGCATCATTGGGGGATGTAACATCATGCAGTGGTGGACATGCACGTACGCTGTGGATATGGCTGTGGAGAGGGCGAGGCGCGCGAGACGCCGGCCGGTCTCGCACACGAGGCGCCTCGCAGGGCGATCAGTGGCTCGTCTTGTTGAGCGGCACGCTGTGCATGAGCGCGGCGGCGGCGAACTTTGCAAAGTGGAGGTCGGAGTCCGCCTTCATGTACTCGCGCGTGAAGTCGGGCGGCGGCTTGTACTTGTAGTCGCGGGTGTTGCTGCTCTCGTACGGCATCTCGACGTAGCCGGGGTTGACGCGCTTGTGGATCTCCTGCGAGGACTCGATGTCCTTCTGCGGCCGCATCGACTTGCGCGCGTAGCAGATGATCGGGTCGGTGTTCGCCCTGCGCACGCGGTCCAGCAGGGCCTGCTGGTAGGGCGTCAGCCCGTCTCCCATCTCCTTGGCGATGTTGTCGCCGATGGTGTCGACGCCGAGCGCACGGTCCTCCTTCTCGATGACCTGCTGCATGAACATCTGCGACGACGACGCGCGTTGGGTGGGCTGTTAGCTCCGGTGCAGCCGACGGCGGAGAGCCGTTGGGATGGGCAGCAGCCGAGAGCGGGCGCCGCACCGATTTCTGGGTGTCCATGAAGCCGCCCGAGCCAACGCCGGCCAGCAGCCCGGGCGCCTTGGTGTCCTCCGACGCGGGAGGCACCTCGAACTTGAAGGTCTCGTGGTTGGACATGGTCGTCGGGACGCCTTGAAAACGTTGAGCGAGTCGTGGGGAGGAGCGTCACCACTGTCTTCAGTTGTTATGGCCGCTTGTCTCGTCGTCAGGCCTTTAGCCGCCTTGGTTAGTAGTAGTAGTCGCTCGCGCCCGGCGACAACAGCGACGACAGCAACGGCGATGATGAGATGCACGGCAGCGCCGGCGACGGCGACCCCGCAGACAACGCAGACGACGCGGACACGATGGACGACCGCGACGATACCGCGGCGGCGATGACGACTGACCGCGACGACGACGGCGGCGACGGCGGCGGCGGCGCGGCCGCGGCCGCGCCTGCGTCGCTAGACGGCTCGGCGCCGTACGCCGGCTCAGATTAACCTGCTGACGACGCGGACGACGCAGACGCAATGGACGACCGCGACGATACCGCATGGCGACTGACCACCGCGACGGCAGTGGCGACGGCGGCGGCGGCGCAGGCGCGACCGCACTTGCGTCGCAGGACAGCCTGGCGTCGTACGTCAGCTCTGACCGACCTGACGGTAACGACGACGCGCTGGCGAGCGCGGCGGCCGCCGTCGCAGAGATGGCGATTGACGGAGGCGACGCCAGCAGTGCTGTGGCTGGTCCAACCCAGCTCGATGGCGGCGGCGCGCGCAACGACGACGATAGCGCCGACACGATGGACGACGAGGGTAGCAGCGGCGCCGCAGCGACGACGAGCGGCGCAGGCAGCAGCAGCGCGGCGCCGCATGAGGCGGCGTCGCAAGACGAGGCGGCGACGGCGGGCGGCAAGACGAAGAGGCGGCGAAACGGCAAGCAGAGGCAGAACGAGGCGAAGGCGAGAGCGGCGGGGCAAGAGCGGCCTGGCGCGACGTGGTAACTGTGCTAGTCCTCTGGACGGGCAC
>Ga0209713_10000660_pt1 | contig 19551 bp, 17 predicted proteins | sample ArcOceMetagenome_3_FD_187444 | JGI IMG/M metagenome (GOLD analysis project Ga0209713, IMG submission 187444) | Marine eukaryotic phytoplankton communities from Arctic Ocean - Arctic Ocean- Svalbard ARC20M Metagenome (SPAdes) (version 2) | ecosystem: Environmental > Aquatic > Marine > Oceanic... | reverse complement strand
GAGTATTGAACTCAAAATCGTAACTATTTATTTAGATATTTATAGCTGCGCATATGCGATTTAATCACCAAATAACTAATAATCAATAGTATATAACATATATACGAGCATTAGTTTATTAATAGGCAACAACAATATATGATTATATACAACAAACAATTAATACACAACTATATATCATACCTATTAACATGGTGAACAATCAACAGAACATTAGGAATTACAAAAAGCTAAAAAAATTTAAAATCACTCCAAAACAGGCTAAAAACACCGTAAATTAACCTTTTAAAGGCCCTTTTTTAGCTTTAAAATTGGTTTTTTGAAAAATGCGGAGGATTTGACCTATTAAGGGACATTTTTAGTTATTTCAAGTACCCCCCCCTTGCCTTGTACAATAAAGTAAATAAACCATAATAAACCAAAGCATAATAAAAATCAACTCAAGGGTATCCCCTTGCCTAGTCATAAAGTAAATAAACCATAATAAACCAAAGCATAACAAAATCAACTCAAGCTTGAAAGAGAATGTTTACATAATAAAACCTACTTATTTAACAAAGTAAGTTTAATCTTATTTAACAAAGTAATTAAATGATAACATAATAAAATAACAACATAAAAGTCAATCAAGAAAGATCATATATTTCAAAGTAAATCACTTGAAGATTAAATAAGATATTTCAAAGAATCTTGTAAATAAGCAAGTAATTTCAATTTACAAATTCTAATTTTTTTCATAATAATCAAAATAACTCTTTAAAAATCGTAGAAAAACATTTTTACTTTTAATTAATTTAACCATATAATGTTTAAAAAAGTTATATAATATAAAATGTAATTTTAAATAATCAAACAAAACAACTAATTTACTTTTTAAATTGTGTAAAACATTTTTATATAATGTTTTTATTAATTTTATATATTACATATAATGTAAAAGTATAATAAAAAATGTAATTTTAAATAATCACAAAATAACTTTTTTACTTTAAAAATCGTAGAAAACATTTTTACAGAATGTTTTTATTAATTTAATAAACTACATATAATATGTAATATTATAATAAAAAATGTAAATTTAAATACACAAAATAACTTTTTTACTTTTAAAATTGTAGAAAACATTTTTATAGTATGTGTTTATTAATTTAATATACTACATATATGCTTTGAAACTAAAAGTTAATCAATGATGCTTTCGATTATTTATATATTTTTTTACACAGAGAGAAAAGTACAACCAAACTCAAGTCAATTTATCAGAGACACACGTGCTGTTTCAGGTAAGAATTTACTAATAAAATTAATACTAGAAAAAAGGTTGAAGTATTACGCGGAATTTTTTCCCTTAAAATATGTTTAAATTCAAAGTTTAGACATATTATATAGGCTTTAACAATGGGCCAGAGTAAGCACTAGAAACGGGATTAATACATGCAAGTCGAACGATAATTTAAAAGAATTTAAATCGTGGCGAACGGGTGAGTAATAATAGAGAACGTACCTATTGTAAGGGGATAAAATAAATACCCTTAAAAATATTTTTTGTCGAGTTGGAGACATGCTAGGTAATTAATAATAAAAAAGAATTATGGAAATTCGGCAATAGAGCGGCTCTATTTGTATTAGTTAGTTGGTAGTTAAAGACTACCAAGACGAAGATGCATAGCTGGTATGAAAGTATGTCCAGCCACATACGCACTGAAACAAGGGCGTAACTTACAATGTGAGGCAGCAGTAATGAATATTTCCCAATGATCTAAAGATTGAGGAAGCTACGTTTAAAATCATAATAATGATAATTGTAATTATTTTATAATGAAAGATATTTACAAAAAGTACAGTCCAACACATGTGCCAGAAGAATCGGTTATACATGGTGTGCAAGTGTTACTCTATAATTTAAGGTGTAAAGGATGTGTAGGCGGATATAGAAGTCCATATTTAAAAACTAGTTTTTACTATTAAGGATATGGAAACACTAATATCTAGAATTTTAATAGAGGAGTGTAGAATGGATTAGGTAACGATAAAATGTGTTGATCTAATCAGGAATACCAAAGGCGAAGGCAACACTCTGGGTCTAAATTGACGCTAAAACATGAAAGTCTGGGTAGCAAACCGGATTAGATACCCGGGTAGTCCATGACTATAAACGATGTTTACTAAGTGTAAGATATTATTATTTTGTGCTGAAGCTAACGCGTAAGTAAACCACCTGAAGACTACGGTCGCAAGACTAAAACTCAAATTGTTTGGCGGTTCGGAGGATCGACCGAGGCTCATGTGGTTTAATTTGACAATCCGCGAAAAACCTTACCTGTAATAGTATACTTATTTATTATGTATTCAGATGATGCATGGCTGTCGTCAGTTCGTGGTTTAAATTGTTTAGTTAATTCTGTTCAACGAACGCAACCCTCGAGGTATATTCTATTTGATATATTTTACTGCTTTTGTAAAAAGGAGGAAGGAGAGGATGACGTCAAGTCCTTATGTCTTTTATGTGCAGGGCTACTCATGTGACATATTGTATTATACAATGCTTCAGTTAATAGTGATATTGGCTCAATAGTTAAAATAATACCCAGTTTGAATTGTAGATTGAAACCATCTACATGAAACAAGATTGGTTAGTAATCGGATAGTAGAGCGGTCCGGTGAATCTTAATACTCCGTTCGTACAAATCGCCCGTCAATGAAGAAAAGCTTGGTTTTTTCCGAAGTTTGGGAGTTAGTTACTTTTTACTTTTTTATATTTTATATTAAAGCGGTAAATGACTTCTTTATTAAGTTCAACCTGTAATTTTTTATAAGTCGTAACACAGTAGTGGTAAGGGAACTTGCCGCTGGATGAAACTTTTTCCTCTCACTTTAAAAAAAGTGAGAACGGGGACTTAAATGAGTTTTTATTTGATTAACCATTTATACTTCCAATAAGTTGTTCTTTTTTCCTTGGACTGAAAAGTAAAAGAAGAAAGTAAAAGTGACTAAAACCAGATGTTTCGTAAAATTTTCAAAGCTAAATCAGTGTATAAACGCGAATAAATTATTTGAAAGCTCTTAATCTATATAACATCTCAAATTGCAACTTTAGTAACTCGTTATTAAGTAGGTCGGTTTAGTATAGTGGTTAATATTACAAGTTTCCACCTTGTTGTCGAGGGTTCGAGTCCCTCAACCGATAATATTAAGTAAAACGTTTTCAAATTAGTTGAAAAATGTATTAATAAACAAATAATTAGATTTATTTTAATGTTTTTTTGTTTATTTTATATTTATAGTACTTATTTCAAATATCTTGGTTTCCTTTTACCGCTTTGAAAACTGATTTGAAGTGTAGTAGTGTGTCGCAAAATCTTTTAATTTGATTTTAAACAATTTCGTAAATGACATTCTGTAAAAATAAAAGTGCGCGTATCGAGAGTTCAACTCCCTTGATATGTAGATTTGTATAAGATATAATCTTCGATGGATAGTTTGCCTAATTATGATTTTGGGACGTAAAAATACCGAAAAAACAAAAAGAGAAATATTGACATTTGTTTATCCCAAGGAGAAATCCAGATAAAATTAAACTTTGCGAACTGAAACATCTTAGTAGCAAAAGGAAAAGAAATCAATCGAGAAGAAGGTAGTAGCGGTGAGCGAACCCTTTTTAGCCCATAAAAAAATAAATTAAGTTTATAAATATCCGAGTGAGGCTTGCTTCATTTGGTTCCATAGAGGATAGTTAGTTCCGTATAAACAAAGTAATTTTTATAAAAGAGTATAATGAGTATTCATTGGAATATGGGAGTACTAACTTCCAAGGCTAATTACATGATTAGAGCGATAGTGAACAAGTATCGTGAGAGAAAACTGAAAAGTCTGCTTAGCAGAGTGAAAAAAAGATTGAAATCGGAGATTAGGAAGCGTTTCGTAATAGAAAGTACCTTTTGTATAATGGAATTGCTAGTTAGGGTAATATGTAAGGTGAAAGCCATAGTGAAAACAAGTCTTAAAAGGGCGTTAACATATTATCTAAAACCCGAAACCGTGCGATCTTTCCATGGTCAGGCTGAAAACTATAGTTTTAGTCAGAGGGCCGAACCAGTGGATGTTGCAATATCCTTGGATGAACTGTGGAAAGTGGTGAAATGCTAATCGAGCCCGGATATAGCTGGTTCTCTACGAAACGTATTTAGGTACGGTGTTTTATTTTCTTTTTATGCGGTAAAGCTCTGATTAAATCATTGGCTTCTCTACGAGTTGTACTTTATTTATTCAAACTAATAATTCATAAAAACTAATAATAAAATAAACAGACTATGGGGGAAAAGCTTCATAGTCGAGAGGAAAACAATCCTGATCCATTGTTAAGGTCGTTAATAAAACGTAAGTGTGAAAGGCTTTGTATACACTTAGACAATCACAGAGTGGGCTTAGAAACAGCCATTTTTGATGATTACGTAACAGTCCAGTAAACTAGCCTTGTACTATTTATTGGTACAAGATTTGACCTTCTCATGTCTCTCTCTAAAGAGAGAACGTGAGGAGAGCAAATAATAGTAAATACAAACCTAAGATTTAGGCGGCTAACGTTATAAACCGAAATATGGAACTCTGCACCCGACTTCGCTTTTTAAAGCGTAGAAAAGGTGAGAGTAGTAGTAGAGCGTTTTGTGCTTTTATTTACAGTATTGTAAAATACTAAATCAGTAACCAAAAGTGACAATGCAATTATGAGTAACTATAAGACATTGCAAAAATGTCCGCCGAAAGTGCAAGGTTTTACAGATTTCAGATAATCAAACTGTTTTCTATGCAGCCCCTAAGGTACACATGAAAATAACTATCAATGGGTAGAGTTCTAATTTAACATTCATTCCCTAATGAATCTAGAAAGAAAATAGAACATAATTTTGCTTTAGTTAATCGCTACAAAAGGCAAATATAAAACTGTACTAAGACTAACACAAGTGCACGGGTAGAGTATACTAAGGCGATAGGAGAATTATCTATAAGGAACTCGGCAAAATGTCCTCGTACCCTAGGAATAAGAGGACCCTGTAAAAAGGGAGCATAAAATCGAGAGGCGGAACTGGTTACCAAAACCACAGCTTTAAGCTAAGACGTATGTCGTTGTATTTGAAGTGACTCCTGCCCAATGGTCGTATTCGAAATGGCTTGTCAGCCTATAAGAACGACTAAATGGCGGTCCTAATTCTGAGGATCCTAAGGTAGCGCAATCAATATCCATTTAATTGGTGGAAAGTATGAAAGGAGTAATCATGCCTCAACTGTCTCATAGATAAACCTAGTGAAATTGGAACCGTAGTGAAGATACTACGTAAGTGTTGTGGGACAAGAAGACCCTTGCAGCTTTACTACTATGTTATTTTGTTCATTTCCTTTATGTGTATAGAATAATTGGTAGTCATATTACATCTCGCCAGAGATCCTAATTGACGAAAGATGGAATACCAATCTCATAATTTGAAATGTTACTAATCTTTTAAAAAAGAGAAATAAGTATCAGAGGTAGTTTTACTGGGGCGGTAGCCTTTTAAAATGTAACAAAGGCTTTCAATAGGTTGGTTCTGTATCATTAGAAATGATCCTATGAGTGTAAGAGCATAAACCAGCTTGACTGTGAGATCGATGGATCAAACAGGGTCGAAAGACGGATCTAGTGACCCGCGTATCTAAATTAGTATTTGTACGCGATCAAAAACGAAGTTACGCAAGGGATAACAGTGTAATAGCAGGCTAGAGTCCATATCGACCTTGCTGTTTGCCACCTCGATGTTGAATTGCAGTATCCTCCTGGTGCAGTCGCTAGGAAGGGTAGGACTGTTCGTCCTTTAAAACTGTACATGATTTGAGTTCAGAACGTCGTGAGACAGTTCGGATTCTATCTACAACACTATTTCAAATTATGAGTGATATTTCCATTGTACGCAAGGACTTGGAAGTGGATTCCTCTGGTCTATCAGTTGTTTAAGTTTACTCTAAGTAATGAAGGCATCGCTGAGTAGCTACGAATCTTTGTTTAAGAACTGGAAGCAGCTAAGTTCGAAATCAACACTTAAATAATTTTTTTATCGAATTAGACTAATTCGAACGCAACTAATCTTGTTATAGGCAATGAGTGTAAAGCGTGAAATCGTTTAAGCTTAATTGTACTAATTAATATATTATTCCTGTATTCTCTGTAATTATACGAGAACACTCGAAAAAAATATACTTCAAAACGGTCTGTTGATTTAACCCTTTAATAGACCTGTTACTTTTACAAAGTATCATTTTAGGTTCAACTAGTTGAATCATTTTTTTTGTTCTCCCCTTCCGTTCTCTCTCCCTTTCTCTTTAGAGGGGAGAACAGACATGAGAGGGAGAGGATTAAAAATATAGGGTGGTTCAATTCCGCCCTATATTCTCTATATGACCCTTTAAGTAAAAAGAGATCTCAAAATTCTGTTGAGTATTTTATTTGCTTTACAAAGAAAAAGTATGCTAATGATAATATTTAAAAAAAATGATTAGCGTTTACGGTAGAATTTTGTCCAAGTATCTAGTTTTCTTTAGTTGTTTGTTTTTCTTGCAAAATACAACAAATATTAAAATATAGTAATTATTTTCGCCGAATGTTAACCAGATTTTAATTTACTCCAAGATATCTAAAATCAAATTGATTTGTCCTTTACTTAATTGATTCTTACATCAAGGAAGTATCTATAATTAGAAGTGATTTCTTTTTAAGCAATGGTAAGAATAAAAACAAATATACCCCCTAGTCTGGAGTTAATTATTAAACATATAAAACCTTTATACTACTTATGTTTACTTAAAAGTAATATAACAAATCTTTCTACGTTATTTATTTATGACACGAAGAAGGATATTGATATTCTTTTATCTAAAGGTATAAAAACAATTTGTTTAGGTTACAATAGAAAATTAATTTTAGATGGTATTGGGTTTAAAGCATCAGTATTAGATGGAGATGCTAACAGACGTATACTTTCAATAAGGATTGGTAAGAAAGAGCCTGCGAATTATATAATACCTGAAAACGTTCACATTTTCGTTGATGGTAATAAAATAAATGCTTGATCTCCAAATAGTACAATTATAGATAACTTTTTCCATAAAATTTTAAAAAATAAAGCTATTAAGAAAGGTAGTTTAATCTTTAAAAAATAATTAATGAGACGTGATAAAATAAAAATAAAATTAAAAAATCTTATTGCAAATCACAGAAATTTTAGAAGGTATAAAAAGAGACTTAAACAAGCTTCAGTATATATTAAAAACAATGCGATTAAAACAAAAACCATTGATAAATTAACATATCCTGATTATATTGTACGTAGTAACTTGAGATTTCAAATTAAAGAAAGTTCAACTAAACTATCACAGGATTATTTCCAAGTGTTAAAACAAAGAAAAAAAAGAACTTTTAGATTTAGAAATAAACGTAACAAGTATAATTTTTATCAAAGACAATTTAAGAATGAAAGTTACGTTAAAGACTTTTATTCTTTAAATAATAAAAAACTAAAAAAGTATAAAAAATTGCAAAATTACTGACCACGCCCTACGCATTCAAAAAATCTTTTTTTTAAGAATACTGAGAGACGGTTAGATGTTATTTTAGTTCGAATTGGCTATGCAAAGAATATTCAACACGCAAGAGATTTAATTAAATATGGCGTTATTTTTGTCGATAATGTAAAAATAACAAATAAAAATTATCTTGTATTATCTACTTCTGTCGTCGAAACTAAATATTATAATTCACCTTTTTTACTATTATATAGATATCATTTAGAACATTTTCCTACTAAAACAAAACAAGAATGATTTTGAAGAAAAAGATATAAAAAGAAAAATAAATGTAGAATTAACCGTGAGGCTAATAATCATATTTTAGATGGTTTAAATTTACCTTATAGCCCACCTTCCTTTAAATTAAGACTAAAACGAAGATTAAACTATCACAAAAATGCATACAAATACAACCTTAAACGAAAAGTAATTCAATTTCCTTTAACTAAATTACCTTATCAATATATTAAAGTTGGAATTAATAAGACTCTAATAACTCATTTTTGTAAGAATCATGATATTCGCATTCCTACTTCAATTTTTAAAGGAGCAAATACTTAAAAAACATTAATAATGTTTTTTACTCAGTGTGTTGGAATAGGTAGACAAGTCGAACTTAAAATTCGATGCCGTTTAGGCGTGTGAGTTCAAGTCTCACCATTGAGAAAATTTAATAGTTAGTTAAAAATACTATTAAATTTTATTATAAAGGAGCGAACCAACGGCTCGGACCAACGAACTGTTAAAACTGTAAAAGAAGGTGCGAATCTTTTGTGTTTTTCTAATTACTTATTTGTTCTTATCAAATTTAAAACAACGAAATTTACTTTTTGGATCTGTTTCAGCATTTTACAGACTTTTTTATATATGCATGACTATTATGCGATCTCTAAAAGTGAAATTGCCGAGAAAAAAACTTCTTTATAGAACAAACTATGAAAATTCTATTAATATCAAACCGGTAGAAAAAACGAAAGCACCAGAAACCAACTGAACTCTAATGTGATTAACCGGTTTTCGTAGATATTAACTTTCACATAAAAGACTACTTTTACTTTACCTAAAACTTATTATGTTATTTTGGCTCAGTTTGAGGGGGATGAGGTTAAATCCCTCGTTCACTTGTCAATATTCTTCATCTTAAACGATACTCTCTCTTTCTTGGCTTTTTAAAGCGGAAAGGGAACACAGAATGTTACAATAAAATATGGCTAAAGCTTACCACCCTTGACACCTTGTTGATCCTTCACCTTGACCTTACGTAGGTTCTTTTGGTGCTTTAGGAATGACTGTAGGAGGTGTTATGTATTTCCACTCATATATGTATGGAGATTTATTATTAATCTCATCAATGTTAGTTGTTATTGGAACAATGATCGTTTGATGACGAGATGTTATTAGAGAAGGAACATACCAAGGACATCATACGTACGTAGTACAAAGAGGTCTTAAATGAGGTATGTTATTATTTATTTTAAGTGAAGTTATGTTCTTCTTTTCTTTTTTTTGAGCCTTTTTTCACTCTTCACTTTCTCCTTGTATTGAATTAGGAGCACAATGACCACCTATTGGAATTTCTGCTATAAATGCTTTCGATGTACCTTTACTTAACACTGCTATTCTATTATCTTCAGGTGCTACCGCAACATGATCTCACCATGCTATTATTAGTGGGGAAAGATTTCATACTATTTTAGGATTATTTATTACTGTTGTCTTAGGGGTAATATTTACCGGTTTACAGGCAATGGAGTATTATGAATCTTCATTTAGTATTGCTGATTCTGTTTATGGATCTACTTTCTTTGTTGCTACGGGGTTTCACGGATTACATGTTTTAATTGGAACTTCTTTTTTAATAGTGTGTTTTTTCAGAATTTTAAACCATCATTTCACTAAACACCATCATAATGGCTACGAAGCAGCTTTATGATACTGACACTTCGTCGATTTTGTATGAATCTTCCTGTTTGTAACTATATACTGATGAGGAGCCTAAACTAAAAGTAAAGAGTAACTGACGAACTCTGAAAACCTCCCTCCATCTCTAAAGAGAGAACGGAGGGGAGAACTAATCTAAAATGTAATTTTAAAGAATATTTAGAGCACTTTCGAATTTGCCTCGATAGCTCAGTCGGTAGAGCGCACCCCTGAAAAGGGTGAGGTCACTAGTTCAAGTCTAGTTCAAGGCACACTATTTATTTTAGGAGCTAGTAGCCTACAGGTAAGGCATGTTCCTCATAAGAATTACGATGTTAGTTCGAATCTAACCTAGCTTAAGTTATTTGAGTTTTTAAGGGTGATTATAGCTCAGTCGGTAGAGCATTTCTTTGTGGCAGAAAAGGTCGTGAGTTCAAATCTCACTATTCACCCAAATCTAAAAAAGGTTAAAATCCTTTTTTACGACTATCGCTACTTTAAACCAAGTAATTAAACGACCTAGAAAAAAACCAGTTAGAAAATCAAAAACACCAGCTCTTAAGGGTAAACCTATAGCAAAAGGAATAGTTATTAAAGTACTCGTAAAAGCGCCAAAAAAACCTAATTCAGCTTTAAGAAAAGTAGCTAAAGTTAGGTTATCAACTAAGAAAACTATTACGGCATATATTCCAGGAGAAGGACACTCATTACAAAGTCATTCTATTGTTATAGTCCGTGGAGGACGAACAAGAGATCTTCCAGGTGTAAAATATAAGTGTATTAGAGGTAAATTTGATTTATTAGGAGTTTTAGATAGAAAAACTTCTCGTTCTAAATATGGAAGAAAGAGATCTATCAAACTAAAATAAAATGTTATTAAAACCAAAAAAAAGAAAATTTAAAAAACACCATCTTTATAAGGTGCCAACTACGACTAAATTAAAAACACATTTAGTTTATTCTAATTATGCTTTAGTATCGACACAATGTTCATTATTAAATGCAGCACAATTAAATTCAGCTGTAATGACAATTAAAAGAGTACTAAAAAGAAAAGGAAAATTATGGGTTAGGGTTTATCCCCATATCCCTGTTACTAAAAAACCGGCTGAAACAAGAATGGGTAAAGGAAAAGGTAGCGTGGACCATTGAATAACAAAAATTCACACTGGATCTGTTATTGTAGAACTTAAAGTAAATTCTCCTCTTTTAGCTAAAGCAGCATTAACTTCTATATCAAAAAAATTACCTTTTAAAACTACCTTTATATCAACTTTATAGTCCTGACGCTTCCGTCATTCCTCTAAAGAGAGAAGGGGGACTTTCCCCTTTTCTCTTTAGAGAGAAGGGGGAACCTTTCCCCTTTTTAAAGTTTAAAGGGAAGAAAAGGCAAAAAGCAAACTGCAAGCTAGTCTATCGGTAAGACATCGTGTTTTGATCACGTCAAGGTGGGTTCGATTCCCTCGCTTGTAATTTTATTTTGTCCTATTATTCTAACGGTTAGGAATCCTTTCTTTCACAAAGGCAGTATCGGTTCAATTCCGGTATAGGGTATCTTCTCTCTTTCTTCTCTCTCTAAAGAGAGAAGAGGGAGGAAGAATCAAGTTCCCCTCTTCTCTCTTCGCTTTTTAAAGCGAAGAGAGAAGAGAGCGGGAAAGGGGGGGTTTTACCCGAAAATGTCCCTGATTTATCATTAATATACAATCCATGTTAATGGTTAATGTAAACTAATAAAATAAGACATTTAAGCCATTAATATGTTCAATCCATGTTAATGGTTATGCTTATTAATTATCTTACAATTGCATTCGTATTATTTTTGTTAGGAATGATTGGTATTGTTATCAACAGAAAAAACATAATTATTTTACTAATGTCTATTGAGTTAATGCTTTTATCTATTAACTTTCTATTACTAACTGTCTCTTGTTTTATAGATGATATTACAGGACAAATATTTGCCCTATATATTTTGGTTGTTGCTGCAGCTGAAAGTGCAATCGGACTATCTATTCTGATAGCTTACTACCGTACTAAGGGGACAATTTCTGTTAAGTTTATTAACCTATTGAGAGGATAAACTTAAATGAATTCTGTTTATCTATAAAAAAGCCTAGACATTGTCAGGCTATAAACGTCGTAGTCCAACGGTTAAGACTGATGTTTCATGCGTGTCCAATAGCGGTTCAAATCCGCTCGACGTTACCGCAAACGAAGGAGATGTAGCTCAATTGGTAGAGCGTCGGTTTGTCGAGCCGAAGGCCGCCCGTTCAAACCGGGTCATTTTCGATCAGAAAGAGGATGAGGTTCGATCCCTCAGACCCTTTTTAGTTGTCACCGTAAGCGAAAGGCAAGGTAGACACGGCTAACAAAAATAAAAATTAAAAAAAAATGTACGAAGCAGCTAAATTAATTGGTGCTGGAGCAGCTACAGCTGGAGTTGGAGGAGCAGGAGCCGGAATCGGTAATGTTTTCTCTGGAATGATCCAAGGGTACGCTAGAAACCCATCACTTAAAGCACAACTATTCACTTATTGTATTCTAGGATTCGCTCTAGCCGAGGCTATGGGTCTATTCGCTTTAATGATTGCTTTCTTAATCCTATTCGGTCTATAATATAGACCTTTGGGAAGAAAGCGCTCGTGAGTTAGGTTTACGAGTTTTAACCTTTTAGCTCAGTTGGTTAGAGTGTTTACCTTACAAGTAAAATGTCAAGGGTTCGAATCCCTTAAAGGTTACAGTCCCTAAGATAAAACGAGAAGCTCTATTTTACAGACAGTAGTTCAGGGGTAGAACGTGATCTTTGGGAGATTGAGACGGTGGTTCGATTCCATCCTGTTTGAACACAATATTTTTACATCTTTTCTTTTTTCCTCCCTTTCCCTTTTCTCTTTAGAGGGGAGAAGAGGGAAAGGGGTGATCTAATGATCTCTGTTGTAAGAGTAACTTGTTTCCAGTTGGTAAATAATTTCTTATTTACAATTTTTGGCAGTCAATAGACGCGTAGCTCAGTGGTAGAGCATTCGACTTTTAATCGACTGGCCGTAGGTTCAATTCCTACCGCGTTTAACAATGAATTCCAGGCCTAAATGAAAACCTATATTAACAAGTAAAGGGCAAGAGAATAGAGCTACTATTATAACTCCGGAGATGATTGATAAAAGTATAGAAATTCATAATGGAAACAGTTATAAAACTATAAAAATTAGTATAGATCACGTTGGACATCGATTAGGTGAATTCTATAGTACTCGTCACGTACCTACATTCAAAGTGAAAAAAAAGAAATTAAAATAAGTAAGTGAGTAAAATAGGGGTTAGTCAACCTTGAGGTAATCGTACAATAAATGAAAATATTAAAGAAGAAGTATGAACAAGAAAATTTATAAACGGTACGTTTCTTAACTATAACTATATAATTTCCCAAATTTATATGCATAGTTACCCTAAAAAATTAAGCTTAAAATTTTTAATTTTTATTCCTACTTGATCAGTTTCTAAAAAAGTACATATTCTTTATTTAACAAAATTAATAAGTTTAGTTAAATCAGTATTAACATTAAAATATAACAAGAATGTTAGCGTTACTTTTAAAGTTATTCCGCACCTATTTAAAGATCCTGTTATGCTAGGAAAATGACTTAAGTTAGAAGATGATCATGTAAAACTAAAGTTTAAACTGCGTAAACTACTTCATAAAATTAAAAGTAAAAGGTGATACAGTTATTAACCGCTTTAAAAATTAATGATAATTCAGGTGCTACTGCAGCAAAAGTAATAAGAGTTTATAACAATAGAAAATACGGAGTAGGCGGAGATTTAAGTTTAGTCTCTATAAAAAAAAATATTCCTCACTCTAAAGTTCGTAAAGGGGATATGTCAAAAGGTGTTTTAATTAGATCTAATAAAAGATCTTATGTAATTTCACACCACCAAACTTGAAAAGGTAACAATTTAGTTTTAATTACTATAAAAGTAAATGATTACTACCCTCTTGGTACTAGAATTAAAGGACCTGTAACTTCAAAATTAAAATCCAATAGAGGCTGTCAAAAGATTGTATCTATTTCTAAAAGAACACTATAATGAGAGACCATTTACAAGAACATAATGATACTATAAATAAGTTTCATTTTATAAAACATTCAAAAAAAGTGACTTTAAATAAAATAACTTTTGATACTAATTTAAACTCTTTAGTTAACAATCAAAAGTTAATATCAGCTCTATATTACGCTCACTTTAATTTGATAGGTCAAAGACCTCAAGTTAAAACAGCTCAAAATTCTATTGCTAGCTTTAAAATAAGACCTAATATGATTATTGGTACACATACTACTACGCAGAATAAATCTTACTTGTTTAAATCATTATTAAATAATTTAAAACTCTCTTTTTTACCGTCTATTCAAAGACAAGCCCAACGAGATATAGCCCCAAAGATTAAAATTAACTCATTAAATCAACAAGAATGCCAAATTAGTTACCCTCTTACAAATTTAAACTATTTATATCCCTTTTTTTATTTAAACACAATTAATATTCCATTAGGTGGTGCTAATATATCCATATCCTCTAAAAGTAAACATATGCATTACTATTCTACATTACATTCTTTTTATTTGAGTACACACTTTCTAGTTTCACCTCTACCCTCCTATGCTTTTTAAAGCGGAACTATAGAGAGAAAAAAGGTATGTCATTTTATAATAAAAAAGAAAAGTCGAGCTGGTAGCTCAGTAGGTAGAGCGCCAAACCGATAATTTGGTGGTCGTGAGTTCAAATCTCTCCCAGCTTAACATTTTTAACTTGTTTAGCGAGTAAAAATGTAAAAATAAATAAATGAACAAGACGAAACGAAAAATAGATAAATATAAAGTTTTATCCGGAAAACTACTTAATGCGCAACCGCGGTCCAAGATCTCTCCCTTTCTCTTTAGAGGGGAGGGGCGGAAGAAAAACCGGAAGACGGACAGTAGTTTAAAAAAAACATACTTAGGTTTAAATTTAAGTATAAAAGGAAGATTAAATGGTGTAAACAGAAGTAGAAAATTGGAGTTTAAACATAATGGAGTTGCTCCAAATTCTTTCTCCTCTAAAATAAAATCTACTCATTTACCTATAAACACAAAATGAGGAATATGAAACCTTAATATACTTCTATCACACTAATCAAAATGAGAAAAATTACTTTAAAAAATTATAAGCCAACAACACCTTCACTAAGAGGTAGAGTCATACCAAATTTAAATTATTTAGATAATCTTTTACCAGAAAAGAATTTAAAGACCAAAGTTAAAAAACATTCCGGTCGAAATTATACTGGTAGTATTACCTGTAGACATAAAGGAGGAAGACATAAAAGATCCTTACGATTTATTGATTTAAATACATATCAAAAACCCAAGTATTTATTAAGTAATGAATATGATCCTAATAGATCTAATCATATTTCAAGATGTTTTGATTCTAATTTTAAATCCTTTTATATTCTATCTTCAGATAATCTTCAAAAAAGAATTATTAGTCAACCAATAAGATTACCTTTAAAAGATATTATTCCTGGAACAACTATATATAATATTAAAAACTTATGTAGATCCGCAGGGTCTTATGCTACTTTATTAAATATAGATAATAATATTGCTACTATTAGATTACCATCTAAACAACGATACACTTTGTCTGCTCATGAATTTGCATCTATTGGTAAATCTGCCAATAAAAATCATAAGTTAAGAAAACAAGGAAAAGCTGGAGCTAATCGTTGATTAGGTATTAGACCTACTGTAAGAGGTCACGCTATGAATCCTTGTGATCACCCTAATGGTGGAAAAACTCATGGAGGTATGCAACCCAAAACTAAGTGAGGTAAATATGCTAAATGAATTTCAACAAAATAATTTATCTTACAATAACATTTTAAACCTATTTTTATACATATTAAATATAGCCCTCTACTTTTTTTTACTTAAACAACAATATCTTACTTTTTTTCATTTATATTGTTACTAGAGCGGCGCGCGAACGCGAACGCGAACGGGGGGGACCCCCCCGTTCGCGCGCGCATTAGACAAACTGTAATTGGAATATTAATGAATAATAAAACTATACAACATATAGATCCATTGGATAATTACAACTCTATTGATCCATTTTTACCCTCCCTTCTCTCTAAAGAGAGAACGCGGGATTCAAATTATGTTATATATCTTCCGGGAAAAAGAGAAGGTTTGCCCATAATAAGAAAAGGTTTAAACAAAAATGAATTTAAAATTGTTTATTTAAACCGTGAAAAATGTAGTGTTCCATATTCAGTCAGTGAATGATATAAAAACCTAGAAATTGTAAAAATTTCAAATAGACCAAAAAATTATAATTTTATCAGTTACCTTCATTCTATGAATGAATATGCCGCATGAGAATTTAAAAATATTACTAAAGACATAAATATTTTAAATAAAAAGTTAGGTAATATGACTATACAGAAGCGGTTAGAAATTTTTATTTTAATGGAATTTAGAATAGAATTACTTAATTGTATTTCTACTACTTCTGGTATAGTTTATATGTTTGATAAGCATAAAACAGAAAAAATGTTTTGTACTTTTACTAAAGTTAAAAAAATAAATTATATTAATGAAGGATTTGTAGAACCACTAAGAGGAAACTTTAAAGGAAAAAGAAAAAAACGTACAAACAATGTTCCATTTCATCAAGAATTTAAATTAAAATTAGATTTTAATCAATCCTTACTTTTTTGTATTGCGTTTATGTATGCCTTACCAACAATCTCTAAATTTAATGTCTTACACATACCTGTAGGAGGTAAAAATTTATTTTATTACCGAAAATGAACATGATTAAACCGTAATAATCATAGAGAATTACCTCTAAAACAACTATATAGATCACATGATCATCTTGTATGAAGATATGATCGTTTACTTTATTTTAAAATTTATTTTAACTGTAATGATGTAGAAAAAATTATTAAGTTACTTTTATATAATTGACCATATTTAAAACATGATTTTAATATCCCAAAAAGATATAAAGTAGATGCCTGAAAAGCACACGGTAATAAAGGTGCTCCTCGACTAATTCAAAATTATTATTATAATTGATCCGATTTAACTAATAATCTTATTATTATAGCTATTGAAAATAAAAAATATGTAAGTTTAATTTTAAATACTATTTATAACGAGTTTACTATAAATAAAAAAAAACCATATTTAAATAGAGGGGATTTATACAAACATCAGGGAACTATCAATTTTAATAATGTTTTTAATCCAAATGATTATAATAATATGAGAGCCACACAAGATGAAATAGATAAAATTAATAAAAAAAGATTTTATTATAATATGTATAATGATCATTATTGAAAACGTTCTTATCAGCAATCTTTAATTCTTAAAATTATGGCTCAATTACCTATCCCTTATTGAAGTATTTATACTTATATGATTGATGATATAGATGTAAGACGTTACATGATTACAGGATCTTCTCAACATTTTGCTTCTACTACTCATGATGGTAGTTATTGAAGAGCCACTCCTGTTCATTATTGAAAATCTAGTCAACAAACCATTGAAAAAGATCCAAAAATGAAATGATCCTTATGACCTAAACAACTTAATTGATCAAGATCTTTTAAACCTTGGCGCATCTTTAGAACAATCCAAAAATAAAAATATTTAACTTTCCCTTTCCCCTTTAAAAATGGGGAGGTATCATGTAGCTCAGGGGTAGAGCGGAGAGCTGTTAACTCTTAGGCCGTAGGTTCAAATCCTACCATGATAGCTTTATAAAAATAATTCTGCAAAAAAATTTCCTCTCTAAAGGGAGGAACTTTTATTTCTAGCTTTATTCTTAATGGTATTTCAAAGGTACAGTAAGAAAGACGACTGGTAAGTCCGTAGCCTCATGAGCTATTTGTTGTGGGTTCGAATCCTACTCTTGCTAAAATTAAATACTCATAGTTCAGTGGTAGAACAACTCTCTTCTAAAGAGTAGGCCGGGAGTTCAAATCTCTCTGGGTATTCTTTTATGTATTCCTTAATTTTATACTTTCCACTATTTTCGGCTATTTCAGCAGGATTATTTGGAAGATTTCTTGGTGAAAAAGGAGCCGGTATTCTAACTACGTCATGTATAATGATTACCGGTATGATTAGTTATTTCGCGTTATATGAGAATGGTGTTTGTGGTACAGCCACTTATATACACCTATGAACCTGAATGGACACTGGATTATTAACTGTTAATTTTGGTTTAATGTTTGATTCAATAACATCTGTAATGCTAATTGTTGTGACTACTGTTAGTAGTCTAGTTCACCTATACTCGACCGGTTATATGGCGGGTGATCCACACGTACCACGATTTATGAGTTACTTATCATTATTTACATTTTTTATGTTAATTTTAGTAACAGCTGATAATCTAGTACAATTGTTTATTGGATGAGAAGGAGTTGGACTTTGTTCATATTTACTGATTAATTTTTGATATACTCGAATCCAAGCTAACAAATCAGCTATTAAAGCTATGGTAATTAATAGAATTGGTGATGTTGGACTAGCATTAGCAATGTTCGTTTGTTATGATGTCTTTAAATCTTTAGATTTTGCTACCATCTTTCCTTTAGTTCCAACTATGATCGACGCCAAATTTTATTTATTAGGCTTTGATTTTAATGGTATTACAACAATTGCTATTTTATTATTTATTGGAGCCGTTGGTAAATCTGCTCAATTAGGTTTACATGGATGATTGCCTGATGCGATGGAGGGTAGACTTTAGAGTCGGGGCCCCATCTATTAGTAATAATAGAGAGAAAATTTCGCTATATGCTGGAATACTCGTTAATAATATAGTACTCCCTCTTAAATGAGCTCGTAAAAATCTATACTATTGAGCAATCAGCAGGAAACTAATTTATTTTCTTTAGGAGAATAAAAGGATCCTCAGAGACTACACGCGAAAAACCAAAAATAACAAAAAATGAAAATGATCTTTAATTTAAAACACTTCTATACTTTACTACCAGAACATAAAAATGAAAAATCTATTTCACCTGAATTCTTAAGTTGATTCATAGGTTTCGTTGAAGGTGATGGCTCATTCCAAAAGTCTGGCAACCTTAAAATTACACAATCTTCTAGAGACGTGCAAGTTCTATATAAAATAAAAACAACAATGGGGTTCGGAACTGTTAGAATACAAGACCGACAATCTAATACCCACTGTTGGATTACTAATATGGACCAAAAATGTGCTGCAAGATTAACTTTACTATTTAATGGTAATTTAATCACAAATCAAAAATTAGAAAGTTTTAAAATTTGAGTTAATTATTGGAAAAATAAGAAAAACAATGAAGAATATATGACTTTAATAACTTCTGATTTTATTTTACAAGATAAACCAAACCTTGAATTATTGTCTTTAGATAATTCTTGACTTTCTGGCTTTATTGATGCAGACGGTTGTTGAAATATCTCAATATATAAAACTGAATCTAAAAAGAATCCTGCCGCTTCTATCCGATTACAAGTTGCAGCTCAAAATGATCCTGAATGAGTAATAAATATTATTACTGTTTTAAATTTAGGAAGAAAAAGGAATCATAAAACGAATATTAACCAATGCTGAGTTGTCCAAAAAAAGGATGAATTAGATATAATGTTAAGTTATATAGAAAGATTTCCGCATAAAACAAAGAAATCTATATCATTTAAAAATTTTTGTAAAGTTAGAAGATGTATATTAAAAAAAGAACACCATCATAATGGAAATGGTTATGAAAAGATGAAAAGTCTTGCTTCACAAATCAATTCTGATTAATTAGTTTATTTTTGGATTATGATTTAGTCCACGCGATTTAATTTATTAAATCTTACGCCCACTCCGGTATCGGCACTTATTCATGCAGCTACAATGGTTACTGCCGGTGTGTTCCTTATTATTAGATGTTCACCGTTAATTGAATACTCAAATGATGCATTAGCAATTATTACTATT
>Ga0209713_10000659_pt1 | contig 19554 bp, 10 predicted proteins | sample ArcOceMetagenome_3_FD_187444 | JGI IMG/M metagenome (GOLD analysis project Ga0209713, IMG submission 187444) | Marine eukaryotic phytoplankton communities from Arctic Ocean - Arctic Ocean- Svalbard ARC20M Metagenome (SPAdes) (version 2) | ecosystem: Environmental > Aquatic > Marine > Oceanic... | reverse complement strand
GGCGGGCGCCCGCGGCGGCAAGAGCGGCGCCCCGCCCGAGCCGCCGAAGGCCACACCAAAGCCCACGCCGCCTGTCGCCGAGAAGCCCGCTCCAGCGACCTTCCCGGAGCAGCCGCCCTCGGCGCAGACGCTCTTCCTCAGCCGCTGCGGCGAGGGGCTGAGCGCCTGCAGCGGCGCGTGCCCGCAGGGCCGGCCGGCGCGCATCGCGTGCGCGCCCGCCTCGGCGGGCGTGCCATTGGACGCTGCGTGCGGCTGTGGCGCGCCGCCACCGCCACCGCTGCCGTCGCCGGTGGCCGCAGCCGAGGCACACGCAGTCCACGTCGACGATGGCTCCTGCGGGCAGCCCGAGTGCCAGGACTGGTGCTCCGCGGAGTTTGTCAACAAGCACTGCAAGAGCTGCAAGTGCCGTAGTTGCAGCTTCTGCGCCCAGTAGGGGCACTCCGTAGTTAACTTAGTGAGGCGTCGTGTCTCTGTCTGATCAAATAGGTCACTACTGAGTTTGCACCGTCACTGCAACAGGCTGCGTTCGAGGATCTGCTGCCCGCGGAGGCCCTCGCAGATCTGGCGGAGGAAGGCGAGCACGCTGCTGTCCTTGGCGTGCTTGCGCTCGGCAAAGACGAGGACGAGCGCGACGCGCGGGTCGACCTGGCAGAGCCACAGGCTGCGGTGCTGGCCCGCCTCGGTGTTGCCGTGGTAGTAGACGTCGTGGAAGCTCTGCAGCAGCTGCTGCCGCTCGCGCAGCAGCTCGGTGACCGTCGGCCAGATCGCCTCGAGGTGCGCCGACGCCGGGTGCGCGTAGAAAACGCCCCACTCGGCGTCGAGCGGCTGCGACCACTCCTTGGCGCCGCCGTGCGCGCCGCCCGTCGCCATCGCGACGAGCCGCGACGAGCCGCCGTCGCGCGTCGGCGGCGCCTCGGCCTCCGAGCTCGTGTACAGCGCGCCGCCGACGGCGGTGCTGCCGCGGTGCAGGTGGAGCCGCTCGGTGCGCAGCGCGAGTGCGACGGCGAGCGCGTCCGACTTGGCGACAAAGGCGTGGAGCACCGCCGCAAAGTCGAGGTGCGGCGGCAGCAGCGACGGCGCCTGCGGCGGCAGCGGCGGTGACGCGTCGGTGGCGGCGACCGACGGCGCGGCCGGCGGCTGCGCGGCCTGCTGCGGCGGCGGAGGAGCGCCGCATGAGCTGACCGACGGCGGCCGCGGCAGCAGCAGGCCGCCGCAACTGGGACGTCTTTGCCGCGGCCCAGTCGCAGCGTCACGAGCGCCTCCGCCGCCTCCACCGCCACCGCCGCCAGCGTTGCCGCTGCCAGCGTTGCCACCGGCACCGCTGCCTTCAGTGCCGCCCTCCTCGGCTGCGCCGTCGCCATCGCACGTGAGGAACGACCCTTCGCGCGAAAGGATGCGCGCGGCCGGCACCGGCGCGGCCGCGGCACCACCGCCGCCACCGCCTCCAGCGGCGCCGCCGCCACCGTGCCCGGCGTGGGGCTGCATCGGCGCGTGCAGCGTCGCGTGGAAGTAGAGGTGCGCCTTGGCCATCAGCGCGAGCGTCCACGCGCGCAGCCGCCGGAAGAGCGCCGGCTCGTCGGCGAGCTCGGGCTTCGAGCTCTTGAGGAGCCCCTTGAGCGACGAGGCCGAGGCGCCGAGGCGGCGCGACGCGGCCGCCGCGGCCGCCAGCGCCTGCACGCGCGCCGCCTCGCGGCCGCCCTGCGCCGGGTTGCCGTGCATGCCATGGTGCATGCGCAGCGCGTGCAGCTCGGCGTGCGCGACGGCGAGCGCGAGCAGCGCGTCGCGCAGCTGGCACGAGCACAGCGTCGCGTGCGCGCGGATCAGCTCGTGCGCCGTGCGCAGCTCGAAGAGCAGCGTCGTCTTCAGCCCGAGCAGCGGCGGCGCCTCGATGCGCGCCGCGCGCTGCTGCGCCGCGAGCACCTGCGCCGCGAGCGCGTGGTGGTCGGCCGACGCCTGCAGCAGCCGCGTGTACACCACGACCATCTCCTGCCGCACGCGCACCATCTCCACGGCGTCCTCGAGCATGTCGAGCAGCAGCGCCATGTCGGCCGCGCTCGACTCGCCGGTCGTGACGCTCGGCGCGCGCTCGGAGCGCCGCAGCTCGCCGAGCGGCTCGGCCTCCTGGCCACCCTGCAGCCCGCCCTGCACACGCTCGGCGAACGGCGCCCAGCGGCAGGTCGCGATCGCCGTGAACAGCGCTTGCAGCAGCGGCCCACCACCACCACCACCACCACCACCACCCGGCACAGGCGTTATCGCCCCGCCCCGCACAATGGGAGTCGACGTCGCGCTGAGGATGGGCCTTGGCAGCGTCGGCGATGGCGCGGGCATCGTCCCGCTGAACGTCAGCCGCGCCTTGAGCTGGCGGAGGCACGACTCGAGCTCGACGGCGGCCGAGTCAAGCCGGCGCTCGAGGCCGGTGATGCTGAATGACAGCGATCTGCGCTCGACAAACGCCATCGAGAGGTACTGCTGCTCGCACCGCGCCAGCTGCTGCAGCGCCGCGGACACCCGCGTCAGACGGCCGCGCAGCCGGCCCGCGAGGATGCCCGCCTGCGCAAACTCCCAGACCTCGAGCAGCGAGAAGATCGCCGTGACCAGCGCGACCTGCGGATGGCCGTCGGCGGACATGCTTGGCGATGTCGGTGCGAGCCCAACGCGCACAAGCACCCTTTCTACGATATGCATACCATGCAGGCGTGTCAAACCAGCTCACACCCGTTTGTTCTCCACTTTTCAATTAGTGCTCCGCCTTCTCAACCGACTCCACCCACTCAGCGAGCGTCGCCTCGGGCTCACGCGCGAGTGCGGCGCTGATGGGGAAGCTATGCTGGCCCGAGAGCGACGAGACCTTCGTCAGCGCGTCGGCGAGGTGCTCGAAGCGCGCGCGCGCCAGCGAGAAGGCGGAGGTCTGCTGCGTGAGCGCCGCCGCGCACATGATGTCGACGGCGTCGTCGGTGAACCAGACGTGCAGTGGCGCATGCTCGCGCGCGAAGCCGTGCTCGTACCGCTTGAGGTCGTCGAGCATCTGCTCCGCCTTCTCGAGCTGCGTCTGCCCGTCGAGCAGCGCCTTGAGCGCGCGCGCCGGCTCGCAGACGGTGGCGTTGTCGACGCGGAGGCTCGTGATGGCGCTCGAGGGGAGCTCGAACTTGAAGTCGCGCAGCGTGCGCTCGAGTATCGTCAGCAGCCCGCGCGCGCCGGTCTGCTCGGTGGCGGCGAGGCGCGCGACCTGCGTGAGCGCGGCGTCGTCGCACTCGAGCGAGATGTTGTACCCGCCGAGGTCGTCCTCGAACTGGCGGAGCACCGACCCCCTCGACTCGACGAGGATCCGCCGCAGCTGGGCCTCGCCGAGCGGGTCGCACGCCACGCGCACCGGGATCCGGCCGATGAACTCGGGCTCGAGCCCGGCGTCGATGAAGTCCTTGGTCTCGGCGTGCCGCAGCGCCGAGCGCGGCCCGTCGTGCGGGCCGTGCTCGCCGTCGTCGTCGTCGCTCGGCGCGTCGTCCTCCACCGCGAAGCCGAGCGTCTTGGTGTCGCGCCGCGACATGATCTGCTTGTCGAGGTCGTGGAAGGCGCCCGAGAAGACGAAGAGCATGTGCCTCGTGTTGATGGTCTTGGGCTTCGACGGCCCACCAAACGGCCCGCCCACCATCGCCGCGGCCATCTGGCTCTGCGTGGACACCTCGGTCTCCTCGAGCAGCTTGAGGAAGTTGTTCTGCACGCCGCGCGTGTTCCAGCCGCCGCGCATCGTCGTGCCGCCGCCGCTCGCGCCGTTGGTGATCTTGTCGACCTCGTCGACGTAGATTATGCCGTACTGCGCCAGCGTGTGGTTGCCGTCCGCCGCGTCGATGAGCTCGCGCACCAGATCCTCGACGTCCTTGCCGACCACGCCCGTCTCGGAGAACTTGGTCGCGTCCGCCTTGACAAACGGCACGTGGATCAGCCGCGAGATCATGCGCATCAGGTAAGTCTTGCCGACGCCAGTCGGGCCGAGCAGCAGGATGTTGGGCTTCGAGTAGTCCATCCGCCTCGTGCTCGGCTCGTTGAGGCAGCGGCGCACGTGGTTGTAATGATCGCACACGGCCACCGACAGCACCTTCTTCGCCTCCGACTGGTGGATGACGTACTGGTCGAGGAAGTCCCGCACCTCCTTGGGCTTGAGGTCAAAGTTGCGCAGCTCGCGAAGCGCCGCCTCGGCCGCGGCCACGCCACCCGCGCTGTCGCCGCTGCCGCCTCCGGACGGCTCGTCGTCCTCGTCCTCGTCCTCCGACGCGTCAACGACGATCATGCCCTCGAGGAAGCGCCTCAGCTTGTCCTCCTGGTCGTTGTCCGAGTCCATCCTCGTGGAGCGGCACGCGCGGTGCGGCGGCGCCGTGGTGTGGCAAGTGTGATGAGGCGCTGTCGGGCGGCCTAACAGCACGAGGCCATGCGTCGCCGCGAGAAGAGTGAGGAGGCCAGTGAAGCTCATCAAGGAGTTGAAAAACATGGCTAATCTGCGCAAACTTGACGTGATGACGCGGAGGTCAAACCATCTTATGGAGAGATTGTGTCAGCGTGGTTCGCGGTCTGCCATGCCCGAGCCGCCGCTCACGCTGCTCACGCCCGTGGAGCAGGTGCCCGAGGGACCCCGCCCGACGAGCTCGACGCGCAACCCGGGAACACGCACGACACAGAGAGAGTGCGCGCAGAGTGCGGCTCCCAAGTCCCCATATATAGTTAGCACTTTCATGACGTACAGCAAAAATGCGAAAACTCGCGCGCTTGCGCGCACTCTACGAAAAGTTTCACTCTCAGCGGCTCAAAATCGGCACACAGTCATGTATAAACCAAAGCGCGTTCCTTGTCGGCCGTTGAAGACATGGTTGAAGACAAGTCGGCCGTCAAAGACAAGTCGGCCGTTGAAGACAAGGAAGTGAGCCGTGCCCGAAGAAGTCACCCATCTCAATCAAGAGCCCAACCGCATCAGGGCGCGGCTCCTGCTTCCACGTCAGGAGGCATCTGCCCCGGCATGGGACCTGGCGGTCGCTGCCCGTACATAGCCATGACAAAGGAACGGAGCGGATGCTCGCGGCCCTTTTTCGGCCGCGACATCGCTGCGATCGTGCCATCCCACGGCTCCGTATCGAACGCGCGCTGCAGGTCAGCAGCCGTGGCCGAGGTGGCAACTGAGGGCGGACCCGCGAAGCTGGGCGCGTCCGACAGGGAAGCGCCGATCGTCACACCGGTTTCGGCGAGGGTGTGAGTGGTCGCCTTCCGCGCCTGGATCTGACGGCGCGCCGCCAGCAGCTCGTGCCGGAGAGCAGCGAGGCCTATCCCTGGGGACCCAGACAACCGAGGCGGGGCCGTGCTTGCAGCTCCTGCCTCCGGGTCGTTGGCCCGCAAGTCCTGCTCGTGGAGGTGAGCCACGAGCTCGCTGTCCGATGCGTTGCTCGCCGCGCTCCCGAGCTCGAACGCGGCGAGCACAATCGGCCCGACCTCGCCGACTGTGAGGTCGACATCACCGTCAGCCGTGCCAGTCGGCGCGTGCTCGCTCAGGGCGGTGCTCTGCATCGTGACGGCCCGCTGCTTCATTGCGGCCAGCGCGCGCTGCCACTCGGTCAGCTCCTTTTCGCGCGAGAGCTGCTCGATGCGCTGAGCGGCGGTCAGCAGCTGCACCAGGAAGACCCGCCGCCTGAGCGCACTCAAGGCGTAAGCCTGCACGACTGTGCAGCCGAGGACGCTGAGGGACGGGTGCCACCAGGTGCGGGCGACGCTCAGCTCGGAGCCGAATCTCGCGGACCAGACCGGGGCGGACAGAGACCCATGGAGCGCCAGGCACACTGCACACAAGAGGATGCTCGCCGGCGGCGAGAGGCCTCCCGCAGCGCCGACCACCGTGCCGGTGGTCGAGACAACGAACGCGAGCGCCGTGGCACCCGTCACCAGGTTCTTGTACGATATGAGCGTGTCGAGGTCCGTGTGCACGCGGCCGTCTTCGTCGATCACGATCTCTGGCGCCAGGTCATCCGTGGCGGTGGCGAGGGCATTGGGAAGGGCGACCACCAGGACTAGGACGATGGTGCCCCAGATGGTCGCGTGCGCCATTGTGCGCGGTGTGCAGCGGTGCGAGTAGGTGAATCCAAGGCCAAGGGCGGTGAGTGGAATGGGGACGCCCATCGTGAAGATACGCATGTACCAGCGACCGGCGAGTTCCCAGCGCGTGCCACACTGGCAACCCACCGAAAACACGAGCAGCACCGCCTCCCACATCAGCCCGGCGATTAGCAGGAGGCGCACCAAGCCGCGTCCGTACGAGAAGGTCCGGCGGGCGAACGCCTTTTCGAGGGGGGCGCTCACGAATGCGCGCGTCAGCGTGTTTTGGCGCGTGTCGATGCTGCCGTCGGGCTCGAGGGCGTCGGCCTCGGTCGAGTGCCAGCTGTCAGTCTCGTGCTGCTCGTGGCCCAGAACGCGGACCGAGAGCGACCGGCCGAAGCGGAGAAGGGTTGTAGCTGGAACCATGTTCGGCTGCGCGGCCAGTTAGCAGCGCGGCCGCAGTCTCGATTGTGCGTCTCCCGTGGTCTCCGGCCAGGGAGGTGCAGGATGGCGCGAATGCTGCTGCGGAAGGCGAAGGTGGGCGGGGCTGTCAGGATCGAGCTGGTGGCCACGGAGGGCGTCTGGGGCTCTGGGCGTTTGTGTAGCTGTGCTGGGTCGCCGGCTGGCGTCCGCGCGCCGAAGGACGGGGCGGCGGCTGGCGGTGGCAGGGCGAGGAGTAAGAGAAGCGCGCTGTTGAAGGACGGGGCGGCCGCTGGTGGTGGCTGGGTGAGGAGTGTGTCATGACACACATGGCGGCTAGCTTGGGTGGACGCGTGGCCATGCGCGTGGCCAAGGCGAGCTCGGCGAAGTCAGAGGAGGCCCTAGGCCTGTTGGAGCCCGTGGCCGTGCGTGAGGGAGAGCGGGCGGGGAAGCGGGCGCGGCGGCGCGGCAGTGGGCTCCTCACCAGGGACACCGCGACAAGCAACGAAGACTGGTCGGCGGCAATCAATTTTCAGTCGCACAGTACATGTATTCGCACAGTTTGAGAAAAATCACACTATTGGCCTGTGTAATCGCTGGCAAACGCGTCGCCTCAATAGCCTCAATAGGTTCCGTGGCACATTGTGATATGCTACTATCGGCCTGGGCCGTTTGTTTCGCCGCGCACGCATGCATGCCGACCGCATGATGGCGCCGGCCTCGCGCAGCGCGGGCCGTGGTCGAAGCTGATCACCAAGGTAGGCGGGCGTTGAGTAGTTATGGCCGCGTGGCTAGTTGGCTGGGCAGGGCTCGCGTCCAGGGCGCCAGCTAACGCAGAGGCGTCGGAGCATGCGTCTCGCTTTCAGAACGCATCTGCGATCGAGAGAGGAGAGCAGCCACCCACAAGGCTGCGCATATTTCGGTCGTGGCGCACCACCTTCGCCATCACCATGCCGAACGCATGGGGCCAGAGCGACGCGATGCTGCGTCTTCTCAACGGCGGCAAGAAGCCGCGGTCTCGCTCGGTCTCGCCGGGCTGCCGCCCTCTGCGCCGTAGCCACAGCGACAGCCCGATCAGGCTAGACCGGGACGGGCGCCCTCAAACCCAGGGCCACGACCGCGACCGGCGCCGCAGCCGCAGCCGCGACCGCGACCGCGACCGCAGACGCCGCAGCCGCAGCCGGGACCACAGCAGGGACCGCAGCCGGGACCACAAGCGCCACCGCAGCGACCGCGACCGGCGGGACCGCCCTCGCGACGACCGCGACCGCGACCGCGACCGCAGGCGGAGGAGAAGCAGCCGCGACGATGGCTCGAGCGACAGCGAGCGCGAGCAGCGGAAGAAGCGCAAGCATCGACGCAGCCCATCCGAGGTGCAGTAACCCCTTGGCTCCCTCCCCCCTCCCCAGCACCCACCACCCACCCTCTTCATGGCCCGCGGTCGACGCCACATGTGCGCGCGTGTCCCGGCAGAGCGACAGCGACGACGACGGGGGATCGAGGAGACGAGAGAAGCGCACCATTGACGCCGCGGAGCTCGGCGAGTCGTCGGGCCAGGGGCCGCTGCTGCAGAGCGACGGGCCTCCCAATGCGCAGCCCGGCGACAAAGAAAAAGAGCAGGTGCAACAGACGGTGCCTGCGCAACAGACGGAGCCGGCGCAACAGACGGAGCCGGCTCCGGCGCCGCCGGAGAACGGAGCCTCGGCCGAGGCCATCGGCGCCTGAACCACCCGCCGCAGTCAGGCCAACCAGCACACCTCTTCTCTCTTAGCACGCCACGACATGACGACATGACCAGGTACGACGAGCAGCTGCTGGACGCGAGGCAAGTGGGCCTTGTCATGGCCTCTCAGGAGGCGAGGCCCTCGCTGCACGCCAGGCAGCCGGCGCTTGCACGGCATGCGCAATCGCATGTGAATCGCATCCAGGTGGCATCAAGCGGCGTGCGACTGCTCCTCCCGGCGGGCGGGCGCCGCCCTGCCATCCCACGGCAACGTTCGCTGCCTACGGCACTTTAGCTGCCTGCGCTGCGTAGTTCAGGCTTTAAAAATGAGTTTACAGACACCCGTGTACACGCCCATTCAACTGAGCGGCGGTGCCCCGGGCGCGCTGCTGGGCCGGCCATTCACCCCGTCCGCGGCCGGCGGCCCCGGCACGACCGAAGTCATGTTGTCTTTGGCGACCGAGACCTGACTTGGGAGCCGCCGCTTCGCGAGGCAGCGGGCTTCTTTTGCTTCTCCAGAGACTGAACGATCTCGTTGGAGGAGCGGGTTCCATGTCGCATGAACTTGGTCGCCTCACTCTCGGACAGCTTCGAGTCGTGCTTCTTGCTGACGCTGCCCTCGACCGTGCGCAAGATCAAGCTGATCAGGTGCTCGACACACCGCTCAATGGGCTGCGCGGGCACCTCGTTCCAGTGCTGGGCGTGCGAGTCGAGCCACTGCTTGTAGGCTGTGCCAGGGATCGACTGCTGAAAATGGATAAAGTGCCCGGCGTCGAGGCAGTTTGCGGCTTCGATCTCCTCGTCGGTTGGCATGCCCTTCATGGTCGCAAGCCGCACGATGGCCTCCAGGAAGTCGACGAAAGACAGATGGATCATCCGAATGCGCGATCGCGGGTCGTTCTCGTCCACGACGCGCATCCGGCTCCACACGAAGCACAGACTGACGTGGCGCAGCGTGAAATGGTCATCTATAAAGTTGAGGTCCTTGCACAGCTTCATCCACTCCTCGAAGCTCATGAGCGTCGCTTTGCTCAGCGTGGTGTCCTGCTCGACGACCCTCGCATCGGCATACCTGCTGTACAGGGCCTTGAGAGAGGGCGCGTGCCGCTTGAGAACCGCGTCCACCGCCTCGGTGTAGCAGTACTCTTTGCGGAAGGCGTTCGAGTCCTGCATCACCACAGGGTCGAGCTTCTGGTCGAAGTCTGCGTTGAAGAGCTCGTGCAAGGCCTCGCTGACGTCTGGGATCCGGCCGTTCATCACGTAGCGAGCCGTCGCGATGCGAACCAATATCTGCATGAACTCGTGGCGGTTGAGTGCGCGCGACTTGTTGAAGCGCTCGTCGTTGACCTCATTGCCGGCATTGACGAGCACAAAGATTTGGTCCATGTGCTTCTTCTGGCAATACGGTGACTTGTCCACCGCCAGGCCGCAGTTCTCGATCAGCTGATTATACGCGTTCAGATGAATGTGGAAGATGTCGTTGGATGCTCCGAGGGTCGCGTAGAAGTCGAAGATCATGTAGACGAGACGATGGTTCTCCCACAGAGCCCGCTCGACGTCGGCGATCTCATCCAGGATGCCGTCCTCGTCCACGTCCGCCATTCCATCATCGTCGTGCGTGACGATGAACCGCGCCAGCCGCTTCTTGTTGGCCTTGCCCCAGTCACATCGAAACATGCGCTGGTAGGTGGCCTCGGTGTCGTAGAAGCCCTTCGCATCGGCAGTGTTCTTGCGTGACGCCCAGACGGAATCTTCGAGGCGCCACGGCGCCTTGGTCGGCTCTTCCACCTGTCGGGGCGCGACGCGAACGTATGACTCGACCACATCTGGCACGAAGAAACGGTTCCAGCGCAGCTCCCAGAGCGACGTCATGAAGCGGTCGCGTGACTCTCTGGTGTTGTCGCGCCTCCTCGATTTGACCACACGCTCCGCTCGCGCAGTGTATGCGCGATGGCGATGATCAAAGTCATCCGCCGCTTTGGCCACCGCCGGTGGCGGCTCCCACCATTGAGGAGCGCTGGATCGCAGAGATGGCCGCGTCAGCAGGCCGGAGCGGACCAGCTTGCTACCGGTACCGGAGCTGGTGGCTCCGACTGCAGACCCTCGTCGAACGGAGACCGCCGGCCAGCTGACGTGCGACCTGGTGATTGCAGATGCTAGTCTCTGACTGGATGATTTCCTTGGCGTGGATGAGCTCGGGACCTTTGCAGCGGGTGGCGGAGGTGGACCCGCTGCTTCTTCCACAGGTGCGAGCTCCTCTTCGGGCAGCTCCGTGACGAACGATGTCTTTGCGCGACCCACACTCGGTGCCGTTGTTGGCCTTCTGCTGGGCGCGTCATTGGCAGATACGACCGTCATTGCGCGCTGGCCTCAGCTCAAAGGTTGTTCAACGCTGTTTTCATGAACAGCGTTGCCAAAGTTACAAAATGGCTCTTAGAATTTGACAGCCGACACGATCAACAGCGCCCAACTCACAGACACGGAAAATCGACAGAGCCAGCAATAGACCAGCCACTGACGCTTCACCAAATTCATGCTCAGATGGTTTCATTTGGTTGCAGATCCTGCATCTTTCCGCCGTACCACGCGAGGGCAAAGAGCCAGGCAGCCTGGCTCGTGAGAGCGATGACGATGCAGATCGCACCCATCAGCACAATGCGGCCCAGCTTTTCCTCCAGCTTCTCGGAGAGCTTCTCCTCATCGACCTTGACCTGGCCGTTGATGTCGCAGTTGCCGAGGAAGGTGTACAGCCCCGTGTTCATCCACCTCCACATGATGCGGATCAGCCCTGACATCGTCAGGAAGCGACCGATGTTGAGCATGACGAAGATGAAGACGGAGAAGAAGAAGCGGAGCACGAACGCGTGCAAGAGGTACTCGGCGTTGCACATGGCGTCATTGGCCGAGCCGGGCCCTCTCCTCAGCTGGCCGTTGTAGACGCACTCGTCGCCTTGGCTCTCGTAGCCCTCGTCGCAGTATCCGTCGGGAAGCTCGCAGAACTCGCTGCACGTCACGCAGCATCTTCGCAGGATTGGGCACGACTCGACTTCCACGCTGCTTCGACCACCGAAGACGCCGTCGCCCAGTGGTTCGAACTGAGCCGGGTCGGAGAAGTCAAAGGAGCAGACGTCGTTGGGTGGGCTGATGCCAAGGAGCTCGTCGAGATCCTTGTAGCCCGCCGGGGTGTCCACCACGCTCGTGTCGTAGCACTTGCGCATCAGAGCGACCACGGCACCCGACTGCACGTGCGTCGAGTTGAACTGAGAAAAGTTGCCCTCTAGCGCAATCTGCTGAGGGAGGGTCTCCTGGCGGTACTTGTCGCAGTTGAGCATGCGCTTCGACTCGTACTGGTTGACGCCCTCGACGCGCTTGTTGTTGCCGTCGCGCATCACGTAGCCGTGGGCGATCACAAAGGCCTGCTTCGCAAAGTACGATCCCTGTCGATCGCAATATTCCACGCCGTCTGCGCCGGTGGTGCAGACGTTGCTGCATCCCTCCTCGTAGGCCTCAAAGATGGGCTGGTACATTTGGTTTGCGGTGTACGCAGCAGCAATCCCGCCCACGAAGATGCCGGTGAAGATCAGGTAAGGGGACGTGAGGAGCATCGCAGTCTTCTGCATCGGGCTGAAGCCCTGCTGGCCAGAGGCCCTGGCCTGCGAGTCGATCTGCATGTCGATAGGTGCAGTCTGAAGGCTGGAGCGGCGCCAGATCTTGTTGAGGTAGGCGAGCCACCTGAGAGCGCGGAGGACGAGGTCGGCACTCGTCAACCAGGTAATCACTTTGTTCACAATGTCTTGGATCCAGCTGATGTCCTGGCCGATCCACCGGCAGTCGTCTGAATTGCACGTCTGTGGCTTGAGAAAGTCAAGAGGTGGCACCCAAGGGTTGAGAGTGGCCAGATCGATGTCGTCGTAGCTCGTATTCGTGATGAATTCTGGCGCCTCATCTGGAATGTCAGCCCCAATCTCGTCCAAGGCCGCTTTGGACTCGTTCAGGAACGTACCGGTGGCGTCTGCGTGCTCATCGGCCTCGTCCAGCGCGTCCTGCTCCGCAAGCGACGGCGGGTTGTAGTCGTCAAACCCCCCAAATTGCGCGGGATCTGGGACCACGCCGTCCAGTTCTGCTCGCAGGTCGGCGGCTTCGCCATTTGCCGCGTCGATTGCGTCCTGAAGCTGCTGCTCGTAGGCATCTGCGCTGTCCTTGACGGACGCCTGGATATCGTCCAGCGTCTGAATGTTGCTCAGGGCGTCGAGGGCGGCCGGAATCGGCGGGTCAAACTGATTCAGATCGGGCATCGTCGGGAAACTTCCGCTCCGCGGCGGATAGGCGTCGAGGTTGAGGATGCCGTCCAGATCCGGATCGTAATCGAATGATGCGTCACAGAACTCCGTTAAAGTCGAACAGTCGAGGAACTTGCTGATGCCATTTCCAGAGAGGCTGTTGAAAAAGTTGGGCTGCACGCCGGGGCGGGGAGGGAAGCGAGCGAGTCGAGGCCTGTCAGCCTGCAGTTCTACCGGGCTTGGCGGTTGATTTGCTCGTGTTCAAGGGTAGATGTGTTCGATGGGGTTGGCAGCTGACATTATTGTTGAACATGCTGTCGACCTGGTTTAGGACGCCGTTGGCTTTGTCCACCGCTTCCTCTGCGTTTTGTATGGTCTCGTCATAGTAAGCACTCGCCCTGTCCAGCTCGATTACAGCCTTGTCCCTGACGTCTCTCACCGCATTCTCGTAGTCGGCCATCGCCTGGTCGTACTGAACTGACATGTTCTGCCTCATCTCCGCAATCCTGTCCCGCATCGAGACGCCTGCTGCGCATGCTCCGCCGGCCAGAGTGTTGCAGGAGAGCAGCTCGCTCGTGTTGATGGTGAGCAGGTGCATGTCGATGTCCAGGCTCATGTTGAGCCCGAGTGCGTCGATCTTCTGCTGCAGGTCGTAATAGGTCTGGTTGTTCAGCCGGTTGATCTCCTCGACGAGCGCGGTCTTGTTGGCGAGGTATTCTGCGTCGTACGTCTGCCGCGCTCTGATCCGCTCTGAGAGCTCGGCGACCACGTCGCTCGAGTACCCGGTATAGCCCTCAATCAGCCCATATGTGTTCCCTTTCAGGGTCTCGTTGACCACGCCAGTAGCTTTCTGCGGCGCGGGTGGGCGCGTGGGGTGCTCAGGGGGCTGCTCACGAAACGCTGGGGTCATGCCAGCCGCTGCGGCACGCACCATGAGGTAGTCCCGCTCGTCCTGCGTGCACTCTGGAGTGAATGCCGCTTCCGGATCGGCGTCGAATGGCTGCTCGTTTTGCCACGCAATCAGGGCCGACAGCGAGTCCGTGTACATTCTCGAGCAGTTCCTCGAATACGTCTGCGCAATCGCCACCTTCTCCTGGTTCTTCTCGAGGATCTCGAGAACGCCGTCCGCTCCATCGCTGATCCCGTTGAGCACGATATCGATGTCGAGGTCGAGCGATCGATTGCACTGCACGAGCTCCTCATTAACGCAGCTTGAGTAGTCGCGCTCCTCGTCTTGAGTATTGTTGACGAAGAGGTACACCTTGTCGTAAGTGTCCAGCAGACCGGGCATCGGGATGATGCTGTAGATCCAGGCGTTGATCACGCTGAGCGAGGTGGCCCAGAGGAGAATGGTCGCAACGATGGACAGCACGACTCGTGATGCAATAGACGACGTGCGGCTCGCGCCCTCGTCGTCGTCAGACATATCACTGGCCCTGGACCCGTCGGAGATTGACTCCAAGGAGGAGACATCAGACGACCGACGTGATGAGGACACAGATCGCTTGCGGTCGGGCGGCGCCTTTTTGCCGAACTTCTTCATGATGCCCAGCTTTGGTGGAGGTGCCGGGAGCGAGTCCTCCGTGTCAGACTTGTAGCAACGAGGCTTCCCTGGTGGTGGGGGTGGCGGCCGCATCTCGACCACCACATTTGCGCTCGACGCCATTTTCCGGCCGGTCAGCGAGGCCGATTAGTTTGGACGAGGCTGGCCCTGCGCAGCAACGAGGCGCAATGGGGCTCAGACGGGCCGAGGGAAGGTCGCTGACGGTCACGGTTGCGCAAGCAACCTTAGCCGTGAAAGCGTCAGCCACTCCGCGCGGCGTCGCGGCGGCGGCTTGCCGCGTGTGGGGGCATTAGCAACGCACCATTGCAGTACACGCACGACCCGCAGAAAGAGCAGCTGCAGCGGCTGCGGCAAAGCCTACGCCCCAGCCGCAGCAGATCGTGCGATGTGGTCACGCCCGCTCACCATGGCTTCTCGGTCTTCTCGAACCCGTTGCCATCCCAATCGTAGTAGCGAGTACCGCTTTTCATTCACACAGCTTTGCAGCTTTGGACGCGCAAAACGACTGGCTGGTGTGAACGCGGCCACGCGGCGTGCTGGAGCTGCTTGCCGCTGAGTTTCGTGCCGTCACGACATCATGCGGGTCCTGCTCGCGCCCGTGCTCCTGGGCGTCGCGTCCGCCGCTCGAACGGCGGGAGAGGTCGTCCATTTCGGCTTTCCGTACCAGGAGTGCAGCGTCGACAGCAAGTTTACCGATGACCTGGCAGGGACAGACGCGGCTACAGAGCGGACGCTGATGCCCGGCAATGGGGTCGGCTGTTTGGATCGCGAGTATGGGCCGCATCTCGGGGCGGCGCTCAATCTGTCGCTGATCTCAGGAGGCGGCGAGTACGGCATGAAGAGCGCCTCCTCCAGGAGCTTTACCGACCAGCTGACCGACGGCTTCACGCTGGAGCTCTGGCTCAAGCCCGAGACGAACCGGTCCAATGAGAACACTGTCATCGTCTCGTTCAGCGCCAAAGCTCCGCCGGCGAGCACAAATACGGCGGGCATGCAGGTCAACTGTGAAAAAGCGGAGGGGAATGCGGACCCCAATGCGAACGACCGGGTGTCGTTCCAGCTGATCCAGAAGCCCAGCGGCTGCCTTGTCTTCCACGTGAAGCTGATCGACAACGCGAAGTCGACGTGTGCGGATCTAAATCTGGGTGACCCCGGTGTAGACTCGACTGGGACCATGTATGCCACTCACATGCTGCCCAGTTTGGAGGATTGCGAATCGGTGACGGTGACGAACACCGCAACTGGAAAGCCTGGCGTGTACACCTACAATGCGGCGATGCCCGGGCTCGACCTCGCAACACCCAAGCTGCAGCATGTCGTGGTCACGATGTCGTCGTACCTTGGAGGGAAGCAGACTTCATCAGACCCAGGCACCGACCGGGGAGGGCAAAACAATGTGCCGCGTTTCGCCATCTATGTCGACAACCAGACGAAGACTGACGAGAAGGTTGGATCGCCATATGAAAACGACGATGGCGACAATGCAATCAGGTACCACATCCATCGTACGATCCGATACGGCATGCAAGACAGCAACGAGATCTCATCGCTCCTGACCAACAAGACCCAGAACTTCGTGCCGAGCTCCGTCTGGACGGGTGACCACGCGCTGTACGTAGGCCACGACGGCACGTCGACAGTCGGCCCGTCGAGCCGATGGGAGGGCGAGGTGCTCATGCTCGCCATGTACCCAAAGCCCCTGACTGCCGCGGAGATCTCGGCCAACTTTGGCGCCAAGCTGGACAACACGGCGCCCTTTGCCAGAGACTTCTCCTCGAGCGTCCCAGAGGGGACATGCGAGGTTCTCTCGAGCTTTGCCAATCACGCTGGCGACTGGGACAACGACGCAGCCAACGAGTACCCGAGTCTCGGTGCAGGGCAGACGCAGACGCTGACCTACTCCGTCGACCCCACAGAGCTCAGCCCGGGTCGAGGCTCGCTCTTCTCGGATTCGGCCTGCTCAACTCCGCTCCCGGCCGGGGACGTATCGACCATCTACTTCAAGCCCGACGGACACGAGTTCTCGACGGGCGATCCCGCGTGGGCCAGGGAGCCACCTCCTGCTGCTGTCACTGGCGTCACGCCCGTCGGACAAGACGGCGATTACGCGGTTCTCCCGTATACGGTTAGTGACGGCGAGAAGAATCATTCGGCGTACATGTACATCAACGTGAGCGCCGTCAACGACGCGCCGGTTGCCGGGGACAGCCAGACCAACGTCTACATGCAGCTGGCAACCGATGTCTACATCAACGCGACCGACTTGGACGGCGAGAACGAGACCGCGCTGCTGCAGAATTGCAGGATCAAGCTCGTCACTGCTCCCACGAATGGGAACCTCTACATTAGGCAGCGGCTTTTTGGAGTCCTGCAGCCACAAAACGATGCTTACCTGCTCCCAGCAGGCGGCATGTCGATGCTTCAGGTTGGCGACGATGGCCTGGACGGCGTGATCGTGTGGTACAAGTCCAATGCGTTCCCCGCGGAGCAAACCAACGGGGTGAGCGTGATCGCCACCGACACGTTCACGTACAAGATCATCGACGCCGATGGTGCGGAGTCTACAAACACAGGCACCGGCACGGTCACCATCCTGAGCGGCCTTCAGGCGGAGATGGAGCCCTCACTCTCGTGCAAGGCACGGCCCGACATCACACCGTGCACATGGATGGTCGACGAGGAAGTGCTTTCGGTGGTGGAGCTGCGCGGTCTGAGCCAGACTTCCAACGACCCATCGTTCGTCGTGACCGCACTCCCCGCCCAGGGCACCCTGTACCAGTACACAGGTCTGACCGAGGTGGACGAGAACGGGAACACTGTTCCTTCCATGGGCGCCCCAATCACGCAGGTCGACACTGTTGTGACCGATCCGGAGTTTCTCGGTGACTATGCCTCAAAGATCGGCAACGTGTCAGCCGCGGGGTGCGTTGCAACGAGCGCAAACGGTGCCGCGTGCACGGTCACCAAGTGGTACACGCCAGGGTGGTACTACGCTCGCGTCCTGTACAAGGGGAACCTGAACTACTTCAACTGGCCCGAGGTGAACCCGTACACAGACGCACCGAAGCAGTCGCTCAACGTGACGATGGAGTCGTTCAGCTACAAGGTGTCAACGAGCACCGAGAGCTCGTCGTCTGCGACTGTCCACATGCGTGTGCGCAACGTCAACGACCCGCCCGTCCTGACGGTGCCCGCAAACATCACCTTCTATGGAGCGGAGGACACCAAGCACTTTGAGAGTGCCCCCAACAAGATCATCATCGACGACCCCGACCGAGGGCTCGGCTTTTACCGCGTCGTTGCGAGTACGAGTTCGAGCCTAGCGTATCTCACAGAGACAGTGCATGAGCAGCAGAGCACACAGTCAATCAGCTTTGACAAGTGGCAAGGGTACGGCGACATTGGCAACGTTGTGGCCGAGCTGATTGGCTACTGTCCAAGGGCCGTGTGCGAAAGATCGTCGTCCGCAATCGGATGTGACTCAGGTACCAGTTGCCTGCAGTCGAATGGGGGTGCATCACGATATAAGAAGATCATGGCGACGCCTTCGGTAGTCGAGTCCTTCTTCCAAGATGTCTCGTTTCGCCGAGATGGCGGCTCGGTGGGCAGCCAGGCCACTCTGACCTTCACCGTGGAGGACTGGGATGACGGAGAGGGCCCGCAGGGCGGTGAGATTGGGTATGACGGCAACGGCAACGACTGGGGAGCCAACCCAGAGGTCGGGGCCACGTGCTCCGGCGCGACATGTGGGCCTTGCCAAGCGCCGAATTGCTATTCCAGCACAGCCCAAGTGGTCATGATCAGAGGCGATCTCGCCGACGCTGGAGGCAGCAACAGTGGGACCAGCGATGAGCAATTCGGTGCTGGAGACAGCATTCCGTCGTGGTTCGGAGGCGCGGCTATGTTCCTGATCTGTTTTGGAGCGTGCTGCACCGAGTGGGGCCGCAACAGGAAGCGCTCTGCAAAGTACAATCAATTTGGCAGGAAAACGCCAAGAGAACAACGCACGCGTGACATGCGTATTATCGTCCCTGCTGAGGCGGTCATGTGCTTTGGCCTCACGATCATTCTGTTCATCGTGCGGTCTGGCGGCTCGCCGTTACAGTTTTTCCGAATGGACCTCTACGGAGACGGCGAGTGCAGCGACGAGATCGAGGAGAGGCACCAGAATGACACCACCTACGTGGACAATGGGGCGTGCATCGCCGGCATTCCTGAAGGCTACATGCAGTCGCACTCGATGCTCCCTGGGCTGCTCTTTGGCGTGTTTGCTCCGCTGGCGATTCTCGAGGTTGCAGGTCGCCCGAACGGGCGCCTGCTGGTCGGCGCTGTCGCGCTTGCCTGGTTCATTCTCGACATCATCATTTCCTCGCTGTTCAAGGCCTGGGCGAAGCAGATCCCCGAGTTCCCATGGATCATCAACGAAACGGATGGCAGCATATCTCTGGGCAAGCAGTGGGAATACGCCGGGCCCGACGGGGAGTTAGTGGAGCAGCTTGAACGGCGCCCGCAGCAGAGCAACACCGCCTTTGGCATCTTCTTCATCATCTTCTTCTTCCCGTTCTTGATCATGTGCACCGTCGCTGGTGCTACTTGCTACGTCAAGATGGCACCTGCAGAGGAGGAGTCCTCGTCGGACGACAGCGAGGACGAGCGACAAAAGCAGAAGGCAAAGAAGAAGGCAAAGAAGAAGAAGAAGAAGGGTGGGAAGAGCGACCGGAAAGAGAAGGACGGCAAGAAGAAGGACAAGGACAAGAAGGCCAAGAGGCGCAAGGATGACGACAGCGATGGCAGCGACGACAGCGACGACAGCGACAGCGACGTGGAGAAGCCTGCTGCTCGGAAGAAGAAGCCCGCACCGCCGCCCAAGAAGGACAAGCCTCCGCCGCCCTCCAAGGGGACGCCGAGAAAGCCACCGCCTCCAAAGACGCCACCGGCGCCGCAGATCACATTCCACGCGGAATCGGAGTATGAACGCCCGGCTGCCCCGGCCTCGATCAACATTGAGGTGCTCACCGACGAGACCGAGTGGTTCTACATGGACCCGAGCAACCAGCAGATGGGACCGGTCACGGCAGCGGGGATGAAGCAGATGTACGACGACGGCGAGCTGCATGCGAGCACCTATGTCTGGTGCGAGGACATGGACGTTTGGAAGGAGCTCAAGGATGCGCCACTCCATCTCTGATGAGATGGGGAAGACCGTGCGAGTTGCTGCGCACGGTCAGTGGGCGAAGGGGTTGACACTTGTGTCCATCCGGGACAGTGAAGGGGACGGCTTTTTTGGGTTCACCGTGCACGGTGTCGAGTTTTGTTGAGCTCCAGAAGTGTGACCTCAGCTGCGTATAAGAATGGGTCTCTGATGATAAGTGTTGTAGCCCCCTCCGGCAAACTTGGAGAGTCGACGTCGCTCTGCAGCCTCCCGCTGCTCTAGGGCGTGTGTGTTAGCCGCATGGCGACGCCTGCCAATCGCGCTGTGGCCGCGCTCGCGGCTG
>Ga0209713_10000657_pt1 | contig 19594 bp, 16 predicted proteins | sample ArcOceMetagenome_3_FD_187444 | JGI IMG/M metagenome (GOLD analysis project Ga0209713, IMG submission 187444) | Marine eukaryotic phytoplankton communities from Arctic Ocean - Arctic Ocean- Svalbard ARC20M Metagenome (SPAdes) (version 2) | ecosystem: Environmental > Aquatic > Marine > Oceanic... | reverse complement strand
AACACCAAAATGCAGACCGTCTTAAAGTTACCAAAGTAGATTTGGGTGCTGATGAAATAGTGCAAATTGTTTGTGGCGCTCCTAATGTAGCTGCAGGACAAAAAGTACCTGTTGCCACCATAGGAACAACACTTTATGATGCAGATGGAAAGCCTTGGCAAATAAAAAAAGGTAAAATTAGAGGAGAAGTAAGTCAAGGAATGATTTGTGCTGAAGATGAACTAGGTCTTGGAAATGCTCATGATGGCATCATGGTTTTAGACAAAGATATAGCCCCTGGAACACTTGCCTCTGCGGTTTTAAAAGTTGAAAATGATATAGTTTTTGAAATAGGCTTAACACCAAACCGCGCAGATGCTATGAGTCACTGGGGAGTTGCTCGTGATTTACGTGCTGGTTTAAAGCAAAAAGACATAGCCTTAGAATTAATTACCCCTTCCACTACTAATTTTAAGATTGAAAACAGATTATTAAAAATGGAAGTTAAGGTGCAGGACAAAAAACTTGCTCCTCGATACTGTGGTGTAACCATAAGTGATATAAGTATTAAAGAATCTCCAGATTGGCTAAAAAACAGACTCAAAGCCATTGATTTAACACCCGTTAATAACGTTGTAGATGCTACCAACTATGTACTACATAGTCTTGGGCAGCCATTACATGCTTTTGATGCTAAAAAAATATCTGGTAACGAAATAAATGTAAAAACCCTACCTAGCGGCACTAAATTTACAACCCTTGATGGTGTTGAAAGAGAACTTCACCAAGAAGATTTAATGATCTGTGACGCAGAAAAACCCATGTGTATTGCTGGTGTTTTTGGCGGTATAGACAGCGGTGTTACAGATGCAACATCAAGTATTTTTCTAGAAAGTGCATTCTTTAACCCCGTAAGTATTAGAAAAACTGCAAAACGTCATGGGCTCAATACAGATGCATCATTTCGTTTTGAGCGTGGTATAGACCCCAAAACAACAGAATACGCCCTGATGCACTGCGCCATTTTAATCTGTGAATTAACTGGTGGTAACATGACCAGTGATATCATAGATATCTATCCAAAGAAAATTAAAGACCACCAGGTATTTTTAAACTTTGACAAAGCAAACGCTTTAATTGGTCAAAAAATAGAGAAGGAAACCATTAAAAACATCCTCTCCTCATTAGAAATAAAGGTTAATAACGTTACAGAAACTGGTATTGGCATGACCATACCAGCCTACAGAAACGATGTAACTAGAGAGGCAGATGTTATTGAAGAAATTTTACGTGTATATGGATACAACAACATAGGTGTATCCTCAAAACTAAATGCATCTATAGCCAGCGGTGTGGGCGTAAAAGACCACCAGGTACAAAACAAAGTTGCCTCTCAGCTCACCTCTCTTGGTTTTCATGAAATGCTAAACAACTCTCTTACATCACCAAAGTACACGCAACTTTCTGATACTTTAAAAGAGCAGCATAACGTAACGATACTAAACCCACTTAGCAACGAGCTGTCTGTGATGCGTCAATCTATGCTGTTTGGAGCCCTAGAATCACTGGCATATAACACCAAGCGAAAAGCGGCCAACGTAAAGCTTTTTGAGTTTGGAAATACGTATAAAAATTTCGAAACCACTAGAGAAGAACAAAAACATCTATCACTAGTAGTGGCAGGTAACAAGACAGAAAACACCTGGAGCTCTCAAATAGGCAGCGCAGACTTTTTCTATTTTAAAGGAGTAATTACAGCTGTCTTAGATAGGCTAGGATTGTCTTTGTTTTCAGAAAAAGAAATAGAAAGTGATCTATTCTCTGAAGGGCTATCGCTATGCTTAAAAAAACAAACCCTTGTAAGCTTTGGTGTGGTTAATCAAAAAATAACCAAACATTTTGGTGTTGACACAGAAGTACTCTTTGCAGATTTTCATTGGGGCACGATACTATCGCTTTTAAACACAAATAACTTTATTGTAAAACCACTTTCTAAATTTCCGAAGGTAAAACGTGATTTTGCACTCCTGATAGATGAGTCTGTAGGATTTGGAGATTTGAAAAACACTGCTTTTCAGACAGAAAAATCCTTGCTAAAAGAAGTACACCTTTTTGATGTATATACAGGCAAAAACCTGCCAGAAGGCAAAAAGTCTTACGCGCTAAGTTTCACCCTGCAAGATGAAAATAAGACCTTAACAGATAAGCAGATTGACAAAATCATGAATAAATTGCAGCAACGTTTTGAAAAAGACTTTGGTGCTACCCTTAGATAAAATACATATAGTCTACAAAATAATTTAAAGAGTTATAGATTAAAAAGCGATTTTGCAGATTTTAAGTTTTAAATATCTTTGGTAAACATCTATTGTAATAACAATACCAAAATATGAGAATTTTATTTTTGGCAGCTATAATTGCCCTTAGCACTACTGCAGTTTTAGCCCAACAACCTCAAAAGCCAACTGCCTCAGAGATTTACCACAAATTAGAAAAGCTCAACTTTCTTGGAAGTGCGCTATATGTTGCAGCACATCCAGATGATGAAAACACGAGGCTAATTTCTTATTTAGCCAATGATATGCATGCAAAAACTGCATATCTATCCTTAACTCGAGGAGATGGAGGACAAAACTTAATTGGTCCAGAAATTAGAGAATTATTAGGGGTCATCAGAACTCAAGAATTACTAGCTGCCCGCGCCAGCGATGGTGGAGAACAATTATTTACAAGAGCTAATGACTTTGGCTACTCAAAACATCCTGATGAAACACTCGCAATTTGGAACAAAGACGCTGTTTTAAGTGATGTAGTAAGAGCAATCAGAACGTTTAAGCCAGATGTTATTATCAATAGGTTTAACCACAGAAACCCTGGGAGCACCCATGGGCATCATACCGCTTCTGCAATGTTAAGCTTTGAAGCTTTTGATTTGGTGGGCGATGCAACAAAATTTCCAGAAACAGCAATTACCCATGGATCCTGGCAACCAAAAAGACTTTTATTTAATACCTCTTGGTGGTTTTATGGTTCTAAAGAAAAATTTGAAAACGCTGACAAATCAAATCTCGTTAGTGTAGAAACAGGAAATTATTATCCAGCCCTTGGCCTATCTAACGGAGAAATTGCTTCTTTGAGTAGGTCTATGCACAAATCTCAAGGATTTGGTAGCACAGGATCTAGAGGCAAACAAACAGAATACCTTGAATTTCTAAAAGGAGAATTTCCACAAGACACCACCAATATATTTGATGGTATTAACACAAGTTGGTCAAGAATAGAAGGCGGAGTGGCTATTGGCAAGGTATTAAACCCTCTTTTAGATAGCTTTAATTTTCAAGACCCATCAACAATTGTACCTCAGCTAGTTGAGGCCTACAGGCTTTTAAAAGACACAAAACAAGGGCATTGGCGCACTATTAAACTAAAAGAATTAGAAGAGTTAATAATAACGTGTAGTGGTGTTTTCTTAGAAGCGGTAGCTAGTAAAGAAAGTATCAACCCAATGGGCGCATACACCCTCAAGGTAGAGGCTATTAATAGAGGGACAAACAAAATCACGCTCTCTAAAATAACAACCGCTAGTGGGCTTATTTTATCTAGTAAGGAGATTGCCTTACTATCCAATGAAAGAGAAAACCTTGAACTAGAGGTAGCTTCACAAAACAAGGTACCCTCTACCGCTTATTGGCTTAAATCTAAAGGTTCTTTAGGGATGTACAGCGCACCAAAGGATTTGATTGGATTACCACAAACACCGGCTGCAGAGCAAATTTCGTTTACTTTAAAGATAGATAATACTGCCCTACAGATACTCAAAGATGTTGTTTATAAATTTAATGACCCTGTGGATGGTGAAGTCTATAGGCCTTTTAATGTGCTTCCAAAAGTCTCTGCTAGTATTGCAGAAAAAGTACTGGTGTTTGCTAATGAAAACCCTCAAAAGGTTGCCGTGCATGTTAGGGCTGGAAAAGACAACATAGAGGGCACTCTGCAGTTAAATGCTCCAAAGGGATGGGTTGTTTCTTCCCCGCAATTATTTACCCTCGAGCGTCAAGGAGAAACTAGCACCCTATGGTTTACAGTAACTCCGCCAAAAAATCAAAGCCAGGGGTATCTAAGACCTTTGATACAAATTGGAGATACCTATTACGACAAAGAATTAATTAATATAGATTATGATCATATACCTTACCAATCTGTGCTTTTACCAAGCAAAGCCAAGGTAGTAAGAATAAATATCGAAAAAAAAGGACAACATATTGGCTATATTCAAGGAGCTGGTGACGGCGTTGGGCAGAGCTTAGAGCAAATAGGATATAGTGTGACAAATCTTGATGTTACAGAAATTTCAGCCCAAAGCCTTAAAAAATATGATGCAGTTGTTGTTGGAGTTAGAGCCTACAATACTATTGCTGCACTAGCTTTTGCACAAAAAGAATTAAACAAATACGTACAGGCTGGAGGAACAATGGTGGTGCAATACAACACAAGTCATAGACTCGTTACAAAACAAGTAGCCCCATACGCATTATCACTCTCTAGAGACAGGGTTACAGATGAGTTTGCGAAGGTTACAATTTTAGACCCTAGCCACCCTGTATTAAACAGCCCTAACAAAATAACACAGGTAGATTTTAAGGGCTGGGTACAAGAACGAGGGCTCTATTTTCCTAACAAATGGGCAGAGGAGTTTACCCCAATACTAGCAATGAATGATACAGGAGCTCCACAAACAAAAGGATCTCTTTTGGTGGCCCGCTACGGAAAAGGACACTACGTATATACAGGCCTTAGTTTCTTTAGAGAACTTCCTGCTGGCGTTGCAGGGGCTTACAGGTTATTTGCGAATATTATTTCTATAGGAAAATAGGATTTAAAAAACACATTATGGAAGAACAAGAAACCACTGTATCGAAACAAAAATTTGTGTGGACACAAAAATTTACACTTGTGCTTATAGTAAATGCCATCTATGTAGTACTCTTTTATTTATTAATGAAACACTTTGTATAAATGCAGCAGATAGATTGGTTTATCCTTATCGGGACATTGTTATTTATTGTGTTATATGGCACCTATAAATCTAGGGGTAGCAAAAATGTAACTCAGTACTTAAAAGGGGGAAGTGACTCCAGATGGTGGACCATTGGCCTTAGTGTAATGGCAACACAGGCAAGTGCTATTACTTTTCTATCTACACCAGGGCAAGCCTTTCATAGCGGGATGGGCTTTGTGCAGTTCTATTTTGGACTGCCAATTGCAATGGTTATTATCTGTTTGGTCTTTATACCCATATACCACAGGCTGAAGGTTTTTACTGCCTATGAGTATTTAGAAACTCGTTTTGACCTTAAAACACGTACCCTTACTGCTATCCTTTTTTTAATACAGCGCGGTTTGGCCGCAGGTATTACCATCTTTGCTCCTGCTATTATTTTATCTGCAGTACTGGGCTGGAATCTAGTGATGCTTAATATTATTATTGGGGTACTGGTTATTATATATACTGTAAGTGGCGGCACCAAGGCGGTGAGCGTTACTCAAAAACAACAAATGGCAATTATATTTGGAGGAATGTTTGTGGCATTTTTACTCATATTAAATTACCTGCCCTTGGACATCACATTTACCAAAGCTTTAGAGATTGCTGGTGCAAGCGGGAAAATGGAAATATTAGATTTCTCCTTTGATTTTAATAACAAGTACACTTTTTGGAGTGGTATTATTGGAGGTACGTTTCTTGCACTCTCCTATTTTGGTACAGATCAAAGCCAAGTGCAGCGCTATCTTAGCGGAAAATCTATGAAAGAAATGCAAATGGGCCTAATCTTTAATGGGCTTCTAAAAATACCAATGCAATTCTTTATTCTTTTGGTTGGAGTGATGGTTTTTGTGTTTTACCAATTCAATTCTTCTCCCCTACACTTTAATCCTAGCGCAGTAAACGATGTATTAAACTCTCCCTATGCAGCGCAATACCAAGACCTACAGGATAAAAAAAACACTCTAGAGATTGCCATCAAAGAGCAGCAATTAAACTATGCAGTGTTAGACAACCAAGGGCAAAAACAAACGGTGCTTTTAGATATTAAAGCATTGCAATCACAAGAAGATCAGCTAAGAATATCATCTAAAGAGTTGATAAAAAAAGCAAACCCAAAGGCAGAAACCAATGATAAAGATTATGTTTTTATACATTTTATTTTAAACAATCTTCCAAGAGGTCTAATTGGTTTACTATTGGCAGTTATCTTAAGCGCCGCAATGTCTTCAACAGCCTCAGAGCTTAATGCTCTAGGCTCTACAACTACCATAGACCTATATAGGCGCAACAATCAAGGAAGGAGTGACAAACACTACCTAATGGCCTCTAAAGGCTTTACGATGCTTTGGGGAATCATAGCTATTGGGGTTGCCTGTGTGGCCAATTTATTTGAAAACTTAATAGAGCTTGTAAATATAATAGGATCTATTTTCTACGGAAATGTACTTGGGATTTTCTTGCTTGCCTTTTTCTTTACCTACGTTAAGAGTAGGGCCGTGTTTATTGCCGCTATTATCACCCAAGGAATTATTGTATACATATGGTGGATTGACCTTATGCCTTATTTGTGGCTAAATGTTGTAGGAGCTACCCTAGTAATTGCAATTGCATTTATCTTGCAAGTTGTAAGCCTTGATAAAAACAATGGTCTTGAAGTGTAAATAGAATACTAATAAAAAATCCCTTTCAATAACACAAGGTCATTGAAAGGGATTTTAGGTTTTAAAAAAGAGAGATTACTTAGCTCCCCATTGTTTTAAAGATTTTTTATTAAGGGCAACATAATCCATGTTTCCAGCTTCCTGAGCTTGAGCCATAGAAGCCTTTGCAGCTTTTATAGCGCCTTTAATATCCCCAGATTTTGCATAAATCAAAGACTGTTGTCTTTTGTACCAAAATGCAGTAGCATTTAAAGCTACAGCAGCGTCAATCCAAGTTTTTGCTTTATTAACATCTTTATCTGCCTCTAGGTAATACACAGCAGCGCTGTAATAATCTGCGGCGCTTGGTGTACCCATTACTTTATCTATACTGGCGCTTACCATTTTATCTGTCATTACATTAAAACCAACAGACACGTAGGTTTTATCCCAAATTATGGCAAGAGTAGCACCGTCAATCTTAATGTCATTTATAGCCATCGTGAAGGTTTCTACACTAGTTGGCATCTGGTAGGTTTTTGCAACAACTTTTGCAACAACTTTTGAATCATCCCACTGCTTTGGTGTTCCCCAGTTTTGAGTATCATTATAAAAATAAACCTCCCAATTTATCGCACCTGGCTTGGTGAAAATTGCATAGGTTCCAGCCTTCACTGTTGCTTCTCCAATCAAAACATCATCACTAAAGGTAATCATAGAGTTTTGGTTTGCACCCGTACGCCACATGGCATCAAAGGGAACCAAGCCACCAAATATAGTTCTGCCTTTTACAGAAGGTCTAGAATATTTTAAAGTAACATCTGTAAGTCCAACAGTTTGCTCTAGGGTTTGCATTGGGCTTGGCGCAGGTGTTTTAATTTGTGCATGTGTTACAAGGGTTAACAAGAACATTGCAGTATATAAAATTATTTTTTTCATTAGAAATAGTTAAGTGTTAATAATGCCGTAAAAATACAAAAAAACAAACTATGACTCTTTATTTAAAAAAGCATAAAAAACATTACAATTTCTGTAGTACCTTTGTAGCATGTCAAAACGTTTTATTTCAGAAATAATAGGAACTTTCGCACTTGTATTTTGTGGTACTGGAGCAATGGTAATTAATGATTTTACAGGTGGCACAGTAACCCATGTTGGTGTAGCAATTACCTTTGGCCTTATTGTTATGGGTATGATTTATGCTTTTGGAGATATTAGTGGCGCCCACATGAACCCAGCCGTTACTATTGGCTTTGCGTATGCTAAAAAATTTCCATGGAAAGAAGTTCCTGCCTATGTTTTGGCGCAGCTCATTGGAGCTTTTCTAGCAAGTGGCATACTATTGTATTTATTTCCAGAAAGTCAAACACTTGGCGCTACCCTGCCAGGGCTCTCTGCACTTAAAGTTTTTATACTTGAAATTATTTTATCCTTTTTCTTGATGGTAGTCATTATAAATGTATCTACAGGATCAAAAGAAATTGGCGTAGTTGCTGGTATTGCCATTGGAAGTGTTGTACTATTAGAGGCAATGTTTGCAGGCCCCATTACTGGAGCCTCCATGAATCCAGCCCGATCTATAGCGCCCGCTGTAGTCTCTGGTAACATAGCAGATTTATGGATTTATATTTTTGCGCCTATTATTGGTTGTGTGCTGGCTGTGGTGACCTGCAAATTAGTGAAATATGAGCAGTGTTGTGATGAGGGTTGTTAAATATCTACATTAAGCTAATGATGATACTTTATTATCTTAAAGTTTTCAAAATCCTTCTAGTATTACTACCCATCAAAGTATCTTTGGTTTGATATGAATTTTGTACAATTCTAAAATAAAGCTAGTATACTAGCCATATTAAATACCTACATAGCTTTACTGCTTGTTTTTTGATACCATACATGAAGATTTACACACTACACTCCAAGCAACACCTTCCTATTAGCAAGCAACAGGCTTGGGATTTTTTGTCTGACCCTAATAACCTTAAGGCTATTACACCTAAGTATATGGGTTTTATTATAAAATCTGGAGCAGACAGACCCATGTTTGCAGGGCAAATCATACAATATATTGTAACTCCACTACTGGGTATAAAAACAAAATGGGTTACAGAAATCACTCAGGTTGAGAAGGGTGAATATTTTGTTGACCAACAACTCTTTGGCCCTTATGCAATGTGGCATCACAAACACTTTATAAAAGAAATTCCAGGTGGTGTAGAAATGGAAGACATTATAGACTATAAAGTGCCTCTTGGGTGGCTTGGTCAATTAGTGCACCCTATACTTGTAAAGCCGAGACTTGATGAAATATTCAAGTACAGAAAAATGAAATTAATTGAACTTTTTGGGACTATATAATTACCTAACAATACCTTATAACTATGAAAAACATACTTCTTATTGGCGGATCCTACGGAATTGGAGCTGCAATAGCAAAACAACTTACAGACACTCACAAGGTATATGTAGCCTCTAGAACACAAGAGAACATACCCCAGGGAGTTACCCATATGGTCTTTGATGCATTAACTGATGATATCTCTACATTACCCTTGCCAGATCAGATAGACGGCCTGGTGTATTGCCCTGGAAGTATCAACCTAAAACCTTTTAAGAGAATAAAACCTCAAACATTCCAAGAAGATCTAGAGGTAAATTTTCTTTCACTAGTTAAAGTACTACAAGGCTTACTTCCAAAGCTTACGGCTTCAAACGGGGCAAGTTTAGTTTTTTTTAGCACTGTTGCGGTTAAAATAGGTATGCCTTTTCATACCAGCGTATCGGCATCTAAAGGAGCTATAGAGGGTTTTGCTAAAGCCTTGGCAGCAGAATATGCTCCAACGATGAGGGTTAATGTTATTGCACCCTCACTTACAGATACTCCCCTAGCTGGACGCCTGCTATCTAGTGATGATAAAAAACAAAGAATGGGAGAAATGCATCCACTAAAAAGAATTGGAACAAGCGCAGATATTGCCAATACTGCTTGTTTTTTACTCTCAGAACAATCTAGTTGGATGACAGGACAAGTACTTGCCATAGATGGTGGGAAATCAACATTACAAACACAATAAAGTGGCAGCAACTGTAAATATATTTTGGTTTAGACGTGATTTACGCCTTGAAGACAATGTAGGATTCTCTAAAGCATTACAGGGCAAATCACCTGTTATGCCCATCTTTATTTTTGATACCGAAATTTTAGACAAACTCTACAAAGATGATGCTAGGGTAAGTTTTATTTACAACACCTTGCAAGACTTAAAGAGCACCTTGCAAGACCACGGAAGCTCTTTGGCAATATATTATGGAAAACCATTAGAGGTCTTTAAAAAATTAACAGCGCAGTTTAATGTGCAAAATGTAATTAGCAATAGAGATTACGAGCCTTATGGCCAAGAGCGAGATCTTGAGATTAAAGAGTACTTAGCAAACCAAAAACAAGATAATGCTGCTGCAATAGGCTTTTACCAATACAAAGACCAAGTTATTTTTGAGAAAGACACCATTGTAAAGGCAGACAGCACTCCTTATGTTGTGTACACTCCTTATAAAAATAAATGGAAAAGTGTATTTAACCCAGAGACAGACCTAAAAGACCACAAAACAACAATCTATTTCAAAAACCTGTATCAAGACACCACGCTACAAAACACGACTCTGGAGCAAATGGGTTTTACCACCTCAAGTATAAAGGTTCCCAAACACAATACCTCTGCTACTCTTATACAAAACTATGAAGATACCCGTAATTTTCCTGGGGTAGATGGCACCTCACAGCTAGGGCCGCATTTACGTTTTGGGACCGTTAGTGTAAGAGCAATGATGAGAAAGGCTATTTCACAAACAAATGAGGTGTTTTGGAGTGAGCTTATTTGGCGAGAATTTTTTATGCAGATATTTTGGCACTTTCCCCACACCCAACAAAAAGCCTTTAGACCAAAGTATGACCGTATTGTATGGCGTAACAACGAGCAAGAGTTTGAACACTGGAAAAACGGAACAACAGGCTATGTTTTAGTGGATGCCGGAATGAGAGAATTAAACAAAACAGGACACATGCACAATAGAGTGCGCATGCTCGTTGCAAGTTTTTTGTGTAAACACCTACTTATTGATTGGCGCTGGGGAGAAACCTACTTTGCATCAAAGCTTCTAGATTATGAGCAATCAAGTAATGTTGGTAATTGGCAATGGGCAGCAGGAAGTGGTGTAGATGCTGCACCTTACTTTAGGATATTTAATCCAATCACACAGGCAGATAAGTTTGATAAAGACAAAAAGTATATAAAGAAATGGGTGCCTGAGTATGAAACTAAAAAGTATACTGCCATGATCGTAGATCACAAACTTGCCCGCGAGAGATGTTTACAGACCTATAAAAAAGGAATAAACGAATAACTAAAGATTAGCCATTAGGTATTTCTTATACGCTCCTAAACTTCATAAATAAGTTAAAGGTAGATTCGCAAAGCATTTTTTTAGTAATAGTTATCCTAGTATTATATGTTGTTGCATGTGTAGTTTTGTGATAGGTTTACCCCCTTTGAGGTAGTTTTTTATCAATTAAATAGAAATACTTAAATTGAATACAGGTATGTAAATATATCTAGCGTTACACCTTTTACATTCGTATGCTTTAAGACCAGAAATATATTTTAAAATACCCTCTCTTTTGACCGGACGCCTTGAAGTAGATTTACATTTTGGACACTTTTTCATAATTAATAATGATTTTCGGACAAATATAAGGAAATAAAACACTGATAATCAATTGTTTAATGTATTCAATTATAAGTTAAACAAAAAATATCCTTTAAATTATAATTAATAAGTAGCTGTACGAAAACTTATTATAGATATTGCTTTATTTTGATTTACAATTATAATCTGCCAATAAAAACCAATAAAGAAACCTTTACAAATACCTAAATTACACTTACTTTTGCCTTTAAGAAATGTAGTGACAAACAGCGTTCTAAAATTTTTACAATACAAAAGTAATTTGTTTGGTTAATCCAAATCTTTTAGATAGCAAGCAATAGCGCTACCACTGCAGTATCAGTAGATACGCATCACAAAACAAACGACTATCATGACCATTAAGACATTCTTTAGCTGGGTACTATTTTTATGTGCAACTGCAGGCTATTCTCAAAACAATACTACACCAGACAATTCAATTGAAGCCCAATTTGTAGAGGTTATCGATAAATCTAATAACTACCAAAAATATAAGGTCATTAAAAGAACCAAACTTGCTGGTTTAAGAAAAAACATTTTAGACTCTATAGAATTACTTGAAAATTCTATCCAGCAAAAAGATGCAACAATCGCATCTCAAAACAATAGCATAACAACTCTAGAGGCCAGTTTAAGTAATACACAAAACAACCTGGAAACCTCTATTGAAAAAGAAGGAACTATTTCCCTTTTTGGAATTACTACTAAAAAAGGCACTTATAACTTTCTACTATTTTCTACTATAGGGGTCTTGCTTCTTGGGCTTTTATTTTTTATAATTAAATTTAAAAATAGCAACATCATAACAAAACAAACAAATCACAAGCTCTCTGAGATTGAGCAGGAATTTGATAGTTATCGCCAAAAGAAATTAGAAGAGCAGCAAATACTAAGAAGAAAACTACAAGACGAGATAAACAAGAAAAAGTAACTAGTACATCACATTGTTTTTTCATAAAAAATCCCAAACACAGTTGTGTTTGGGATTTTTTAAATTATACTATTTAAAAAAGGTAGCTAAGAATCTAATCTAGTAATCTTAGCACCAATGCCGCGAAGACGCTCATCTATATTTTCATAACCTCGATCTATTTGCTCTATGTTGTGAATAGTACTAGTTCCTTTAGCAGAAAGTGCTGCAATTAACAAAGAAATACCAGCACGTATATCTGGAGAGACCATGGTAGTGGCCTTTAGCATAGACTCAAAGTTGTGTCCTATAACAGTTGCGCGGTGAGGATCACATAATATCACACGGGCACCCATGTCTATTAGTTTATCTACAAAAAACAATCTGCTTTCAAACATTTTTTGGTGTATTAGTACACTTCCCTTTGCCTGTGTACAAACAACTAGTACAATACTTAATAAATCTGGAGTAAACCCTGGCCACGGAGCATCTGAAACAGTTAGAGTAGAACCATCAATGTATCCTTGAATTTCATAACTATCTTGAGATGGTATAAAAATATCATCACCTCTCTTTTCTAGGGTTATTCCTAATTTTCTAAAGGTATCAGGAATGATACCTAAATTTTCCCAACTTACATCTTTAATGGTTATTTCACTATGAGTCATAGCAGCTAAGCCTATCCAGCTACCAATTTCAATCATATCTGGCAATACGCGGTGTGTGCAACCTGTTAAGTGTTCAACACCATCTATTGTAAGCATATTAGAACCTACACCTTTGATGTCTGCCCCCATGGAGTTTAACATTTTACATAGCTGCTGCAGGTATGGCTCACAGGCGGCGTTGTATATTGTTGTGGTTCCTTTGGCCAAAACTGCCGCCATTACAATGTTAGCAGTTCCAGTAACAGAAGCCTGGTCAAGTAACATGTAGCAACCCTTAAGACCGTTTGGAGCTTCCACTCCATAAAAACGCTCTTCTTTATTATATCTAAAGCTAGCGCCTAATTTAATGAAACCTTCAAAATGTGTGTCTAATCTTCTTCTTCCAATTTTATCACCACCTGGGCGTGGTATATATCCTTTGCCAAAACGTGCCAAAAGAGGACCAACAATCATGATAGAACCACGTAAGGAACCTCCCTGTGTTTTAAAAAGTTCTGACTTGAGATAGTCAAGGTTAATATCATCTGCCTTAAATGAATATTTACCTTTCCCTAATTTTTGGATTTTAACTCCCAAATTACCCAGGATGCCTATTAATTTGTTTACATCAATAATATCTGGTATGTTCTCTATAATAACCTCTTGGGGTGTTAATAAAACAGCACAAAGTATTTGCAAAACTTCATTTTTTGCACCTTGCGGAGTGATTTCACCTTTTAATTTGTGACCTCCTTCGATTTGAAAAGTTCCCATAGCTTTTGGTAAGAAATTTAGTAGCGCTTACGGCCTCTATTGTTATTATTGTTATGCTTTTTGTAGTTGTTAGTTGAAGTGGTAGCCTTAGTATCACTAAAACGATTTTTTGTTTTTAGTAATATTGAAGAATTTCTAAGAGCTTGTTCACTTTCTTTTAAATTTAACTTTCCGTCAGAGAGTTCAAATAGATGCGTAAATATGACATCATCTTCAACGGTGTCTTTGTTCCAGTTTAAGAAACATTTTTTCATGTGGTTGGCAATGGTTAATACCAATCCATCTTTTTTATCTCCTTCTTCCCAACCAATAGCTACATCAATCATACGCTTGAGATTATTGCCGTAAAAACGATATTTAGGGAAATTTTGAGGGTATGCTAAACTCACTGGAGGCTCTCTTAGCGCCTCTACAGATGGTTTCTCATAAGGAGATTCTGCATCAAGTTTAAAATCTGAAATGATAAATAATTGATCCCAAAGTTTATGCTGGAAATCTGCAACATCACGCAGATGAGGGTTTAAATTACCCATTACAGAAATGATACTTTTGGCTTGTTTATTGCGTTTTTCAGGGTCTTGTTCTGCAACAGCCTGATCAACCATTTTCTGGATATGACGACCGTATTCTGGAATAATCAAATGCGGGCGCTCTGTATTATATTCTATATCTGTAAAAAACATGAGTTGTATTTATAAATTGGGGATTGTGTAAATGAAGAATTAATCTGTATTGCAAAATACAAATTTTATAAAGAAATCACTCCTTCCACCTGAGAAACTTGCTTGTATTTCTCTATCACCATCTCTGGGGATGCCATCACAACTTTAATAGAGAGACTGGTGTAGGTACCTTTGCTGGAATCACGAGTGTTTATTTGAGCATTTGTGCCGTTAAAAATAGCCTCAATTTGTGCTATTTTTTGAGCATTACCCGGCACAATAAATTTGTATAAATAAGGAGCAGGCCATGTTGTATCTCCTTTTAATTGTTCCTGTAATCTGGTGTAAAATTCTTCAGTTTTAGTATCTTTCATATTGTATTTCTTAAGAAATATAAAAGGGTTTGTATAATTAGCGGTTTTAAACAAACCACCAAATAGTATTACACAAAGATACACTTTCAACATCAATATAAAATAACGTACTTTGTGGCTTAGAAATTATTTTTAACATCCATTTTTAGCAGTGAATACAAAAAGAATTGTCATTACAGGAGGCCCTGGCTCTGGAAAAACGACCTTAATAAACCATATAAAGAGTCTTGGTTACTCAACCATGGAAGAGGTCTCACGAGAAATAATAAACGAAGCTAGAAAAGAGGGTGTTGACCAACTTTTTTTAACAGACCCCATGCTCTTTAGCCAAAAACTGTTAGAAAGCAGATTGCTTCAATTTGAAAAAGCTAAAGACCTAGACACAGATTATGTGTTTTATGACAGGGCTACTCCAGATATCACAGCATACATGGACTTTATAGGCTCCCAGTACCCTCCTGAATTTGAGAAGCCTTGCTTCACCCATCTTTACGACTGTGTTTTTTTACTTCCACCTTGGGAGCTTATCTACACAAAAGACAATGAGCGTTACGAAACTTTTGCCCAAGCAAAAGAAATATACAAATCATTGTGTGATGGCTATAAAAAATACGGCTATACTATTATTGAAGTGCCGCAAGCAGGTATTGAGCAGCGAAGTGATTTCATTTTTAACTACCTAAAAAACACCTTCTGAAAAACCCCCTTGACATATTACAAAAATACTGGGGCCATACTAGTTTTAGACCAAAGCAAGAAGCCATAATCACCTCTGTTATGGACGGTAAAGACACCGTAGCGCTACTGCCTACTGGTGGTGGGAAATCTATTTGTTTTCAAATTCCTTCCCTAGCACAAGAAGGTATTTGTATTGTTATATCTCCCCTTGTAGCCTTGATGACAGATCAAGTAAAGAATTTAAAAGAAAAAGGCATTAAAGCCCTTGCTATTACTGGAGGAAAATCATTTACAGAGGTAAACACGCTGCTAGACAATGCTAGCTTCGGAAATTATAAATTTCTTTACATTTCGCCAGAGAGATTACAACAAGAACTTGTCCAAAACACCATTAAGCGCATGAATGTAAACTGCATCGCTGTGGATGAGGCGCATTGTATTTCTCAGTGGGGAAATGATTTTAGACCCGCCTATAAAAACATTAGTATTTTAAGAGAATTACAACCCCTCTCCCCTATTATAGCCCTTACAGCAACTGCAACACCACAGGTGCTAAAGGACACTATCAAAGAGCTAGAGATGGAGCTTCCAGCGGTATTTCAAGATTCGTTTGTACGCCCAAACATAGCTTACAACACCCTGGAAGTAGAAGATAAATTATACCATATACAACAACTACTTACATCAAATAAAAAAGAAGCTATTATATATGTAAGAACTAGAAGAAGCGCTGTTGAAACAAGCAGTCACTTAAACAGTCTTGGCATTAAAAGTGATTTTTTTCATGGAGGTATTCCTGCCAATGAAAAAACAAAAAAATTAGAAGCCTGGAAAAATGGCACTTCACCAACCATAGTAGCAACTAGTGCTTTTGGCATGGGAATAGATTTAGCAACCGTAGCACACGTTATACATATACAATTACCAGAGAGTTTGGAGAGCTACTTCCAAGAGGCTGGTCGCGCTGGTAGAGATGGCAACAGGGCAACAGCAACCATACTATACAACCCCTACGATAAACAATTAGTTACAAAGCAATTTATAGCATCGTTGGCAGATGTAGATTTGCTGAAATTTATATATAAAAAATTAAACAACTACCTTCAAATCTCATACGGAGAAGGCGTTTTTACGACTCATGGTTTTAATTTTGAAGACTTTTGCAAAACCTATTCTCTAAATACCCTCCAGGTTTTTAATGGCTTAAACACCCTAGATAGGCTTGGTGTCTTGCAACTATCCAAGGAGTTTGGACGCACCAGTAAGTTGAAATTTTTAGTAGATACAAATACAGCGCTAGCATTCTTTAAACATGACGGGCTTGCCTCTGTAATTGGCAAAACCATATTAAGGCTCTATGGAGGTGTTTTTGAAACCATGACTGGTGTAAATCTGGAAGTTTTACAAACTAAAACAAGTCAATCACAACCTGTGATTATTCAGACCTTAAAAAAATTAGAAGCCGCCAACATCATAGAGTTGTACCTAAACACAACAGATGCAGCTATTACATTTTTAACCCCAAGAGAGGATGATAAAACAATAAATGTAATTGCAAGAGAAGTAGTTTCTCATAATGATAAAAAGAAACAACAAGTAAACCAGCTATTAAACTATGTAGAAAACAACAAAATTTGCAGGAGTGTGCAATTGGTAACTTATTTTGGCGAAACCACAGCATCGCCCTGTGGTATATGTAGTGTGTGTAGCTCAAAAAAAGAGACATTCAGCAAAAAAGAGCTTCTTAAAATTAGCAAAATCATACTATTGGAGCTGGAGGGTGGACCAAAAACATCAAGAGAAATACTAGAAAACATAGACCAAAGAGAGGTTTTGGTATTAAAAACAATTGCGCTACTACTTGGCAATAAAACTATTTCCTTAGATCAAAGAAATAGATACAGTAAAATATAAGATGGCCTACTTTAACCTATTTTTTACGTATTCAATCTCAGATTTACCGTGAGGTTTTGGTTTTCCATCCTGGTCTAGACTAACCATTACAATGGTGTCTATGGTTATAATAACTTCACGAGTCATGACATTTCTAACCTCACAACAAAGGGTTATTGAGGTGGCTCCAAATTTAATAGCCCTAATACCAATTTCTATAATATCTCCTTTAACCGAAGCGCTTTTGAAATTAATTTCACTCATATACTTAGTAACCGTCTTGGGGTTTTCTAGTTGTATAATTGCATATAGGGCAGCTTCCTCATCAATCCATTGCAGGAGTCTACCTCCAAACAAGGTTCCGTTTGGATTTAAATCTTCTGGTTTTATCCATTTTCTAGTATGAAAATTCATAGGTATGAAATTTAAGTATAAAGATACTTTTTAAATAAATTTTAAAGTAACAATGACTCATTAAATTAACGATAACCGGTGGTACCATCTTTTAAAAAACCACCCATAATATTAAAATTAATGAGTACAATTTTCTATTTTTGAAAAAAATTGTAAGAGCGCTCATTTTTATAAACCACAAAAAATGAAAAGCGTGTAACTTTTTTAAAATTAAAACGTCTTACTTTTAAATCACCATTAATAATATATTATACTTTTATGAAAACATTAAAAAATTTATTTGTTGCACTAACCTTACTAGCGATAGCACCAATGACAGCTCAAACTGCTGATGAGATATTAAGTAATTACTTTGAAAATACTGGTGGAGAAGCTGCCTGGAATGCACTTGAAGGAATTAAAATGGTAGGATCTGTTAACGCCCAGGGTATGGAAATTCCTATAGATATGTACCAAATGAAAGACGGTAAGCAGTTACTTAAAATCAATATACAAGGACAAGAAATGACACAGTACTCTTTTGATGGAGAGACCATGTGGACTACCAATTTTATGACGATGCTTCCAGAAAAAAGCGATGCAGAGACTACAGAGAATATGAAAAAAAATAATCAAGATTTCCCTTCTCCATTTTTAAACTATAAAGAAAAAGGGTACACTGTTGAGTACCTTGGTAAAGAAACAAAAGAAGGAACAGAAACCTTTAAACTAAAACTAACTCAAAAGCCTGTTATGGTAGATGGTAAAGAAGAGCCAACGGTTTCTTTCTACTACTTTGAGACAGAAAATTATGTACCAATTGTGGTAGAAACAACAATGAATTCTGGACCTGCAAAAGGACAAATGTCAACCTCAGGATTTAGCGATTACCAGGAAGTAGGAGGATTGTATTTTCCGTTCTCAATATCTCAAGGTGGACAGCCAATAGTAATGAAAGAAATTGTTTTAAATCCTGAAGTAGATGCAGCACTTTTTGCATTTCCTGAAGAAAAATAAATAATAGCTATCCTATAAAAAAATCCTCTCAAAATGTGAGGATTTTTTTTACCCTATACACTAGCTTTATTAATACTACTATTTAAAAAAGTAATAAAATTTCAACTAAAAAATGTATCCCATGAAAAGAATACTGCTTGCTTTGTTATTAACCCTTCTATTTTCATTTGATGGAAATACACAAGAAGAAATCTCTTTAAAAGGTAAAGAATTATTTGGTGACATGCGTGCGCGCCAAATTGGCCCTGCTCTTATGAGTGGTCGTATCAATGATCTTGAAAGCCACCCAACAAACCCTCGTATTTTATATGCAGGAACTGCTGGTGGTGGTGTTTGGAAATCTAATGATGGTGGCGCTACCTTCGCCCCTATTTTTGATGAGCACGTGCAATCTATAGGTGTGGTAACTCTTGACCCTACTAATCCAGATCAAAACATCTGGGTAGGTACAGGAGAGACCTGGACACGTAACTCTGTCTCTATTGGAGATGGTTTGTTTAAATCTACAGATGGTGGTGCAAATTTTAAAGAAGTGCCTGGTTTTGAAAACAGTGAGAGAATCACCTCTGTTGTTATTAACCCAGAAAACAATCAAGAAATCTATGTGGGTGTTTTAGGAGCTCTTTGGGGAGACAGCCAAGATAGAGGTGTATACAAAACAACTGACGGGGGCGCCTCTTGGAGTAAGATATTATATATTGGACCTTCAACTGGAGTAAGTGATGTAATTATGGATCCAGAAAATCCAGCAATACTCTACGCATCTATGTGGCAGTTTAGACGCTCTGGATGGGGTTTTAACTCTGGAGGAATGAACAGTGATCTCTACAAATCAGA
>Ga0209713_10000656_pt1 | contig 19636 bp, 31 predicted proteins | sample ArcOceMetagenome_3_FD_187444 | JGI IMG/M metagenome (GOLD analysis project Ga0209713, IMG submission 187444) | Marine eukaryotic phytoplankton communities from Arctic Ocean - Arctic Ocean- Svalbard ARC20M Metagenome (SPAdes) (version 2) | ecosystem: Environmental > Aquatic > Marine > Oceanic... | reverse complement strand
AAGGAGAAGAAATAACCGCGCCAATATTAAGCGAAAACTATTGTATTGATGTTCTTTGGAATGACAAAGAAGATATTGCAATTGAAGATTGGTCGGCTTATGAAGTAATTGTTGAAGGACAAGGCGTTCATTCATTTTTCGGCGTTAATTATAGCGCATAATCATAAATAAATATTTTCGTATATTTACAAAAAATTAATAATTATAAAAACACAATATGGCTACAACCGGAGTATTTAACGGAACTAACTTAATTTTAACAGTTGAAGGTGCAACAGTTGGACATACTACGAGTTGTTCAATGTCTTTATCAATGGACACGCCAGAGGCTACAACTAAAGATTCAAACGGATTCTCTGAATATATCGGAGGCGTAAAAGGTGGTGAAATATCTTTTGAAGGTTTAATCGCTTATGACGATACTGCAAACGCTATCCAAATGGCCGATTATCTTTTAGCAAGAACTGCATTAACTTGCGTTTTTGGAACTGCTGAAACTGGAGACGCGGTTTATACTGCTGAAGCATTTTTATCTAGTGTTGAAATGTCTGCTGAAATGGAATCTGCCGTAACTTATAGCGGATCATTAACCATTACTGGAGCAATCACAAAATCAACAAACTAATTAAATTTAGTTTTTTATCATATAGAGCCGCCGTCATAAATTGGCGACGGCTTTTTTTATATTAATTTAAACCTAATAGAATGACAAACAAAAAAAGGGGTTACATTGACATAAAAGTCGGTAACAAAAACAGAACACTTCATTTTTCAATGAACTTTTGGTCGGAATTTACCGAGCAATTAGGGATTTCACTTCAAGACATTGGCATTGCTTTTCAAAAAGGAATATCTATAAAAGGACTTCGCGCCTTAGTTTATTCAGCAATTTTAGCAAACGACCAAGAACAAAACAACGAAATCGATTATAATTTATTTACTGTAGGCGCTTGGTTAGACGAATTAGACGCCGATAAAATAAATGATATTGTTGAGGCTATGATGCAATCTAAAGTCCTAGGTAATAGCTTACAAGGCGATACTTTAGAAAAGGGAAAGCGTCAGCCGTCAAAGAAACAATAGATTTTGAAAGTTTAACCGATCATTATATCGGTTTAGTTGGCATTAAACCGGATGATTTTTGGCGGCAAACGTGGCGCGAGAACGCTTTAGTTGCTCAATCCTATCATAACAACGTAAATTTAGCTTGGGAGCAAACGCGTTATGTTTCTGTAATGATTCACAACGTACAATGCGAGAAAAAATCGCAGATGCTACAACCTTACGAATTGTTTGAATTGCCAAGCGATATTGCAAGAAAAAAGAAACGAGCAGAGCCAAAATCAACGCGTAAAGAAATGGAAGCATTTTTGGCAAAATATAATTCAATGACTAATAAAAAGACGTTAAAATAAAAGCGTCTTTTTTTTTGTATTTTTGTTTCAACTTATTTAATACTATGGCAGATCAAAATTTAAAAATAAATATCACCGGAGATTCGTCTAAATTGTCAAACGCTCTTTCGTCGGCATCTTCTAAACTTTCTGCATTCGGTTCTAAAATGCAAAGCGTCGGTAAATCGATGACAATGAAATTAACATTGCCGTTAGTTGCTGCCGGAGCCGCTGCGACAAAAATGGCTTTTGATTTTGATAAATCGATGACGTCTATACAAGCGTTGGTTGGTGTTTCTTCCAAAAAAGTTGCTGAAATGGGTGAGGCTGCTAAGAAAATGGCAGTTGATACCGGTAAAAGTTCAAAAGAAGCGGCGGAAGCTTTGTTTTTTATAACATCGGCGGGTTTAAGGGGTTCGGAGGCTATGGATGTTTTAGAAATGTCTTTAAAAGCGGCAGCCGTTGGATTAGGTGAAACAAAAACAATTGCTGATTTATCAACTTCGGCGATGAACGCATACGGCTCTGGAACATTATCCGCATCGGGTGCAACAGACATATTAACGGCAGCAGTAAGAGAAGGTAAATTGGAAGCGTCTGCATTAGCCGGAGCAATGGGCGGAGTAATTCCATTAGCGTCAAATATGGGTGTTTCTTTTGATCAAGTTGGGGCCGCAATGGCTGCAATGTCAAAAACTGGAACAGATGCCGCAACTGGTGCAACACAATTAACCGCGATTTTAGCATCATTAAAAAAACCAAGTGCCGAAGCAGAAAAAGCGTTTTCGGCGATGGGAATGACAACCGAAAGCGTTCAAAAATCTTTAAGTGAGCAAGGTTTATTGTCTACATTAGAAATGCTACAAAATGGTTTAAAACAAACCGGACAAGATACAACGGCAATATTTCCAAATATAAGAGCATTAAAAGGGGTTTTAGATTTAACCGGTGCCGGATTAGAGGACAACCGAAAGGTTTTTGATGCGCTTACTCAATCAATGGGCGCAACAGATAAAGCGTTTGAAAAAACTTCAAAAGCTGCATCGTTTAAAATGACGCAAGGACTAAACTCAATGAAGGAATCTTTGATGGGTGTTGGTCAAGTTATATTGGTTGCAATTGCTCCAGCGGTTCAAAAATTAGGTGAGTTTTTTACAAATTTATCAAATAAGTTTAAAGAATTATCGCCTAGAACTCAAAAAATTATTATTGCATTTGCCGGAATTGTTGCGGCATTAGGGCCGGTTATCGCAATAATCGGAACACTTTTAACAATGGCTCCGGCTATTGGTGCAGCTTTTACTTTAATGATGGGGCCAGTTGGTTTAATTATTGCCGGATTGACTGCAATATCGGTTGTAATTTATAAAAATTGGGCGGGTATAAAACAAGCGCTTGTTGATATAGGAAACTATTTTATTGATTTATACAACAATTCATTGCCGATTCAATTAGCAGTAAACGCGCTAATAATGAATTTTAAAAATATGTTAGCAGTTGGAAAATTTGTTTTTTCTACATTTCTAACAATAATCAAAACTTTTGCAAGTAATTTTATTACAATATTTAAAGGTATTGGAGACATTTTAATGGGTGTTTTTACCTTTGACAAAGATAAAATTATACAAGGTTTTACGGATTTAACAACCGGATTAAAAAACAACTTTACAAACGCATTTGATGCAATTAAAACAGACGCCTCAATTTTAGGTGGTTCTGTTGTAGATAATTTTAATGAAGCGTTAAAAAGCAAAACAATTGCAAAAATTGTTATACCGGTTGAAATGGCCGTAAGTGGTGGCGCAACTACTTCCGGAGGTGGCGCTGGTGGTGGTGCAAATGTTTCTACTGGAGGCGGTGGCGGAGTTCCAACAAGAGGCGCGGCAACTTCTGGACTTTCTGGAATAAGTAGTGCCGGAATACAGACACCTATTAGCGATATGATTGCTGCCGATACTGCAAGGATGCCACAAGCATTTGCAGAACAACAAGCGGTTTTGGCTCAAAATAGATTAACGGCTATGGAACAAGCCGCACAATTTAATCAAAGAATTGGTCAAATAATAAGCGGAGGACTTCAAAATTTAGCGTCTGGAATAGGCTCTGCATTAGGTAACGCAATTTCTAGCGGTGGTAACTTAGCCGGTAGCTTGTCAAAAGTTCTTTTAGGAACTATTGGAGGTATGGCCGTTCAATTAGGAAAATTGGCTATTGCTATTGGTATGACAATGGAAAAAATAAAACTAGCTTTTAAAGGCCCTAATGGCTTTTTAGCAATTGCAGCTGGTGTTGCTTTGGTTGCTTTAGGTAGTGTATTTAAGAATAAAGCCGCGTCGATAGGCGGAGGCGGTGGCGGTAGTAGCTTTAGAGGTGGTGGATTTGCAAGTGGTGGTATTTCTGGAGGTGGTGGCGGAACTGCTTTTGCGAATGGAGGTATTGTAAGCGGCCCAACAATGGGACTAGTTGGCGAATATCCGGGAGCAAGACAAAATCCGGAAGTTATAGCGCCATTGAACAAATTACAATCTATTATTGGAAAATCTAATAACGGCGGAAATTTAAACGTAACCGGCCAAGTTAGAATTGACGGACAAGATTTATTGATTGCAATAGAACGCGCAAACGAAACCGCGGGAAGAATTTACTAAAAAAACAATATGGCATACGGCGTCAAATACAGATTAGAATTTTCCGATGTTTTAGGATTTGGAAAAAAAGTTGAAATATTTAAAAAAGATTATGTTGGCGATGTTCTTCCAATGATAGGAGGCGCAAATCCAGTAACAATTTCTTGGCAATCGTCAAACGATTTTTACAAACCAATAATCGGATCAAAATGTCAATTGTCTTTGTTTGTAACAGATGCGGTTTCGTATGATGACTTTTATAAATTTGATGAAAGAGAATATAAAGTAGTCGTTTACTATGCACAAACACAAGCGGGTTTGTATTCAAAAAGAGTTACAGACGATGCCGGAAGCATAGAATCAATTGAATGTGTTGAAGGCGAAATTGATGCAACACTAGTAACCTCGACAAGTTTTAGAAGAAAAGTTTTAGACGAAGGAGGTTTTTTTGAATCAATAGAATGTTTGTCAAGTCAAATAACAGAAGAAAATGCTATTTGGTCAGAATATTGGTCTGGCTTTTTAGTTGTAGATAGATATAAAGAAAAAATGATAACACCGCCTTTTGCGGTAACTTTTAACGCTTTTGATGGTCTAGGTACGTTAAACAATTTTAATAGCGTAATTGGCTATAACAATAACAATGCGCCAGTAAATATCAGTAATAAATATCGTATTGCTGAAATACTGCAAAATTTAGATTTAGATTTAGACATTTATATTGCATCTGACATAAAATACAAAACATTTGGGCCAGTTACAACAAGTGAATACGAAGATATTACAACTTTAGATTCTGGTTTTGATGAAATGATTGGCGAGTATGGTTTAAGAACTGCAAAAGAACAACTAGAATTGATTTTAAGACAGTTTAATTTAAGAATATACCAATCTTATAATAAATGGTACATTGTTGAGGTAACAAATATTTTTGATTATTATGTTAAAGATATTATTTACAATGAAGTACAATCGGGAACAACACCTACAAATATTAGAAATAGAATTACAACACAACTACAAAACACAAACGTCGAATATATTGATTTTAGGAAGTATGACTATACTGGTAAAACTATTGGAAATGAACGAAAGCAAGTTCTTTATGATAATAAAAATGATTTAAAAGCAACTAACAATAATTTATCGCGCGAATATTTACAAGCTGCGTCAGAAGTTCACACAGTTGGAAGTTATTTAAAAACTAGAAACGCATTTTACAACTCTGGTTTTGAATATGGAAAATTTGGTTTTAATGTTTTAGAAGATTCTTCGGTTTCGCCCGGTTTTGTTATTACAAATCCCGGAAGTGGGTTTTTTCCAGATGGCACAAGAAACTATACACCAAATGGCGGTAGTGGTACCGGAATGATTGTAAGCGCAACTATTAGCGCCGGAGGTGTTCAATCGTTTGTAATTACAAACAACGGACAAGGCTATTTAGTCGGCGATGATCTTACAATTCCTTTTGATGATGCTTTTGGAGTTCTTTGTACGTTTACTATAAATTATATTCCATACTATGCAGAAATAGCAACCGACGAAATATCTTTTAAAGGTAGGCGATCAATGAAACTTACGGACATTGCGCCAATTAGTGGATTTACTCAAATGTTTGAATTTGAAACGGAGGTATTCAATCCGCAAGAGGTAAAATATGCTGATTTTAGTTGTAAATTAAAATACTATTTTAGCTTTTTAAATTCACAAAACACAAATGTTTCGGCAATTTTTCAATATTCAATTTTTACAGTTCTAGGAAGTACCGGTTATTTTTGGGATGCTGCAAGTGGGAAATTTTCTTCAACTTATGGCGGAACAAATTTAATAACAACAACAACGCCAAATAAATGGGTTGATTTATCAATAACTTTAAGCGATACGGATTTAAATATTGGAACAGATACAACCGCGACAATTAAGTTTGTTATATCTAACACAAAATGTTCGGATGCTGATTATGATACAACGTATTTTGATAATATGCAGATATTGCAATCTAAAACATCGGCAGACCAATCGGATCAAACATTTATTGCAAAACTTACAAATGCTGGAGTAAATACAACAATAAAAACAATTAACAGAATACCAGACCAAAAATCTGGATATTTTAGAACTAGAGACGCAAATCCGACTGCTACATTTAAGCCAAATAGTATTGATTTAATGACTGTTTTAAATAGAAACGTTGCCAATGATTATAGAGAATTTATAACTCGTTACAACGGAACTTTTAGAAACTTAAAAAGAGAGCCGTTATCAATACATAATAAAATTTGGTTTGGTTGGCCCGGAATTGAAACCGATCCGCAATCAACTATAATTGACGGATTAACATATAATGTAAAAAATGCTGAATTTAATGTTACTTCACATTTACCAAATAATGATGATGATACGCCAACAACTAGCATAATAAATTAAACTTTTTCCTTTGTTTTGTTTGTCAGCCGTCGTTTAACAACTTTGTTATTCGGCGGTTTTTTTGCAAATATTTTTGTTATTTGAAAATATTTTTTGTATTTTTGCGTAAATAAAACAAAGAAAATATGTTCGAAAACAATTTTAAGGCCGAAATGAAAAGGCTAAATTTAAAACGTTATGACGTTTGCAAACTTTTAGATTGCACGATGCCGACGTTGAAATCACGTTTAACAAATCCGGAAACTTTTACAATATCCGAAGTACTTATATTAAAACATTCTAAGTTTGAAATTAGAACTTTGATTGATTTAATAAATATGTAAATTATGGAATCAATTCAATGGATATTAATTGCGGCGCTTGTCGTAATAGTATCAAAGTTTATTGCAAGAAAACTATGGTCAGATGATTGGCCAGAACATTAAAATTAAAGGAAACAATTATGAAGAAAATTAACATCAAAGGAAAAGAGTACATTACAGTAAACGAGCGTTTAATTTATTTTAGAAATAAAGATGAATTTAAAGGCTTTGGAATCAAAGAAGATATTGTAACAATTGACGAAAAAGAAGGTATTTTTAAAGTAACTATTTACAATACTAATGGAGATCCTATTGTATCGGCACACGCGCAAGAATATAGAGATTCATCTTACATTAACAAAACTTCTTTTGTTGAAAATGGGTTTACCTCTGCGTTAGGTCGAGCGCTTGGTTATTTAGGTATTGGAATTGATACATCGATTGCATCGGCTAACGAGGTACAAAACGCGGTTAATAACCAAAAGGAAACGCCAACAGACAACAGAAATTGGCTCACAGAATCACAATTAAACGCAACTTTAAAGGCCACAAAAGACCAAGCGGAAAAGGTTTTAAAGACTTTTAAAATGAAAAAAGAATACAGACAACAAATAGTAAATAAGTTTAATTTAAAATAAGTAAAACAATGAGTAAAGAGACAATCTACTGCGGAGGCGGTAAGCAAGTAAAAGGAGAATACGGAACTTTTAGAGCCGTTACAATTAATTTATCAAATTTACCGGCAGAACATATTTTTGAATATGAAGGTAAAAAATACGTAAAGCTAAATATCAGCGATAAAAAAGAGGCTGATCAATACGGCAAAGACGTTTCCGTTTCTGTAAATACTTGGAAACCAGAACAACAATCGGAAGCAAAAGCGCCAGTTGCACAAGCGTCGAATGATTTACCATTTTAACATAAAATGTAGGTAAAAACTAAAAGCGGTTTCATTATGGAATCGCTTTTTTTTTAAAATAATTTTGTAAAATGAAAATATTTTTTTAATTTAGTCAAATATTAATCAAATATTAATCAAATTAAAACAAAATGGAAAACGATTTAATTAAATTTTTGACAATGCAAGTTGAAGCATTAAGAGAACAAAACGAAAAATTGCAACAAATTTTAAAAGAACAAACAGACTACATCTGTGATAATAGATTGTAAAAATATGGAAACAAAACAAAAGAAAATTAAGGCGGTATTTGATTCAAACGAAAAATACCATTCATCGCAAGGAATAAGCGCATCGGGTTTAAAAGCAATTTATAAAAAATCGGTCTACCATTTTTTAAATCAAAAGCCTTTTGAATCTTCTGCAATGGCGTTGGGTACTGCGGTACATTGCGCGATGCTAGAGCCGGAACTTTATTATAAAGACTTTCACGTTATGCCAAAGATTGACAGACGTACAAAGGCCGGAAAAGAGCAATTTGCAATGGAGCAAGAAAAGGCTGAAAACAAACAATTAGTTGCGCTTGAAGATCATAATAAAATAACCGCAATTTTAAACAACTTTAGAAATCACGATTTGGCCCAAAAGTATTGCAAAGGCGAAATTGAGTTATCGCATTACTTGGAACAAGACGATTTAAAAGTAAGAGTTCGACCAGATTGTTTAAATAGAGTTGAAAACTTTATTTCAGACGTTAAAACTTGTCAAGACAATTCACCAATGGCGTTTAAAAGAGACGTTTATAAATATGCCTATCATTTACAAGCGGCGTTTTATTCCGATATGTTAGGAGTGCCGACAGAGAATTTTAGATTTATCGCCGTTGAGACAAATTATCCCTTTTCCGTTGAGGTTTACGGATTAAGTGATACAATGATTGAACAAGGCCGAAACGCTTGGAAACGTGCTTTAAATGATTGGAAAATATACAAAGACACCGGTATTGTTTCGGGTTTTATATGGAATGATTTTTCAGATGACGGAAGTTTAATTTTATAAAATATGGAAGAAAATTTAGAAATATTAAGAAACTTAATTATATTATATGCGAAAGTTGATCCGATGGAAAAGAAAAGACTTAGAAGTATAGTTGATGCAAAAAAAATGTTTTGTTTAATTGCTTTTGAAAATATAAGAGGCTTTAAATATATTAAAATTGGCGAGTTTTTAGGAATTCATCACGCAACAGTAATTCACCACGTTAAAAGCGCCAAAGATTTATTAGATAGTGATTATTTTTTTAAAGAAATATTTAGTAAAATAGAAAGTGAGTTTGCTTTAGTAAATAAAAGCATTCCAAAAAAAGATTTAGAAAGTGAAATAAATATTTTAAGTATAAAGTTAGACGAATTACTTAGGCGATTTATTGACAATGAAATTTATGAAAAAAGTTTAAAACTACAAGAAAATAAAATTTAAAATTATGCCAGAATTTAAAATTAAAATTGAAAAAACAAAAAAAGATTATTATAAAGTAACATTAGAAAAAGAAAATAAAATGTTTTATGCAGAATTAGAACGTTCAGAAATTAGACACATTATAGGGGTTTTAGACAATACAATATAAATGGCAAGAGTTAATCCATATCAAAAGTATTTAAAAGGCGAAGATTTGCTACAAAGGGCCGTTATGAATTATATTGAAATGCAATATCCTAAAGCAATATTTACGCATCCAATGAATGAGGGCAAAAGGTCGCCATTTGAACAATATAAAATGAAATATTTAGGAGCAAAGCCCGGAATTCCGGATTTACTTATATTTACTCCCAATTCTGAAAAGAGCGGTTTAGCGATAGAATTAAAACATAAGTATAATAAACCGACACCGAATCAAAAAGAATGGCTTAAATGGCTTGAAAAATGCAACTGGGAGGTAATATGGCTTAATAATTTAGACGACTGCATTGAAACAATAGATAAATACTTTAAAAAAACTTAAAAACTATGAAATATCACACAATCTATTTTGATGCAGATAATCAAAAAGTAAGATGGACACAAAGTTCATCCGGCGAATTAGGTGCAACTTATAATTATATTGGAAAATCAACAAGAGTTGAATTTGATTTGCTTGTTGAGTTGCTTTGGTACAAGTTTGAAGATGACGAAATACCATTGGAAGATTTCAAAAAAATATTCGATGAATTGCGATCTTTTTGCGATTCGGTTAAATATAATTTGATTTTGTGATAAAATTTTTTTAATTTTGAAAATGCGTCGCGGCATAAAACATTTAATACTCTACTGATGAAGCGACCGCGACCGCTGATTCGGTAGGGTTATTTTTTTTATATGGAAAACAAGAAAAATTATTACGCAATAATACCGGCAAACGTTAGATATTCTAAAAACCTAAAGGCTAATGAGAAACTAATGTACGGCGAATTAACCGCCTTGGCCAATGAAAAAGGTTTTTGTTACGCCTCAAATGAATACTTTGCTAAATTATACGATGTTTCAAAAGTTAGTGTTTCAAAGTGGGTTTCTAACCTAGCAAAAAACGATTTCATAAGGCTAAAAATGATATATCTGCCAAAGTCAAAACAGATAAAAGAACGACGAATTTACATCACACCCCCCACAAAGAAAAGTTTAATACCTATTAAAGAAAAGTTAAACACCCCCCACAAAGAAAAGTTAAAGGATATATATATATCTAGTATTAATAATAATATAAAAGATAATAATACCACAAAATCAAAAACGCCAATATTTAATGAACTTTCAATAAAAGCGTTTCCGCATTTTGTAGCTTTATTTCCATTAAGTTATAAACCTAAAACAAAGGCGCAAGAAAACAAGTGGCTGGACTGCCTAGATAAATTGCAACGAATAGATAAATATAATTTACGAGACGTTTACAACGTGGCAAAAGAATTAAGAGACGATGAATTTTGGCAAAAGAATTTTCTTAGTATTTTAAAATTTAGAAACACCGATAAAAACGGAATAAAATATATTGATCGTTTTATGACTACTTACAAATCAAAACAAAAGCCAATTGGCTACAATAAAATAAAAGGCCTTATAGAATATTATATTTATACATCACCGGCAAACGGAGAAAAAGAGTTGGGAGCAAAAACAAAAAGCGGAAAGTTATTTGAATTCCATTTAAAACAAAACCTCCAAACAAAAGAATTTCAAGAGTTAAAAGAATATATTAAAAACGGAAATAAATAAAATGAAAACAATCAAAAATGAAACAATGGAAAATTTAGTTGATAATATTTGGACTTGTGGGTGCGGTGCTTTAAATGCAGCATACATACAAACTTGTGGCAATTGTAATAAAAACACTTAAAAATAAAACAATGGAAGAAAAAATACAAAAGATTTTAAGGAAAATTGACAAATATTCTGAAAAGCTAAGATCACAACCAAATATTAATGATTTCCAAAAAATAATTATTAGAATAAAAATCAACAAGGCAAAACGAAAATTAAAATTATTAATTACTAAAATTTAAACAATGGAAGAAACAATAAAAGAAATCGAACAGTATTTAAAAGTAACATATCCGGATGATTGGTTTTTATTAAAAAAAATTGAAATACTAAAAGTCGATGTTGAGATTAAAGTAAAAAAATCACAAATTGAATTTTATAATAAATTTATTAAAAAATAAAAAATGAATATCACAGAAAAACAATTGGAAAAAATAAGCGGTGCAATTTTAACTTCATTTATTAACTTACACTTTTTAGAAGAAGCTAAAAATACTGGCCTATTTCAAAGGCGAATTAAACAAAACGTAAATAGAACTATTGATGATTTACTTTATATTGAGACTCAGTACTATAATAAAGTCGAATCCGTAGACGAAAAAGGTTTGAGCGACAAACTTATCGCTAATAAATTAGAGTTCCTTAAATGGCTTTTAAATGAGTTTGATTTTAATGATTTTTGTAAAATTCAAGAGGTTTGCAAAGCGTATTCATTTGACAAAGAAAAATTGACAGACGTATCGGATGCGATTTTAACAGAAAACGGCTCGGAAGTATTTGAATAAAATTAATAAAATGACACAATTAGAAACTATAAATTTTATCAATAAAAGAGTAGGCACAGAATTAATCGAACACGATTACATTTTTAATCCTTACGACGCATTTGATAAAAATTACATAGTAGAAATAAAAAACAGAAGGGCCAATTATAAAGAACCATTTTTAGAGGTTAATAAAACGATTATAAATCTAAAGTTGGCAAAAAAACAAAACAAAGAGTATTTATACGTTCAACAAGACGATACCGGCGTTTATGTATTTAATATCAGTAAAATAGATTTGAATAGTATTTATAAAAGATTTTACAACGTACCGGCAACAACTGATTTCAGTAACAACAAAAGAGTAAACAAAGAATTTTGGATATTGACCAAATCATTAGCAACTAAATTAATAATATAAAAAACAATAAATAATTTTTTAATATTGAAAATATTTTTTTAATTTAGCAAAAACAAAAAAGGAAAACTTAATGAAAACATTTCAAGACTTCAACATTGATGTCGGCAATAAATCGACTGGCAAAATTAAAACTCAATGCCCTAAATGTAGCCAAACACGAAAAAATAAACGCGATAAATGTCTTTCGGTAGATTTGGACAAAGGTTTATTTAATTGTCATAACTGCGGTTATAGTGGCACAACTAAATTTGAGAAAAAAGAAGATTACATTGTACCGCAAAAAATAAAAGTTAATTTATCCGAACAGATTGTCGATTGGTTTAAAACTAGGGCCATAACAGAGCCAACTTTAAAACATTGGAAAATAGGGCAATCAATGGAATATTTTCCGCAAGTTGGTAAAAAAAGACGCGCAATAAATTTTAATTATTATCGTGAAAATGATTTAGTAAATGTAAAATATAGAGATTCGGAAAAGAATTTTAAAATGGTTTCTGGTGCTGAATTAATATTTTACGGCTTAGATAATATTAAGACAATGGAAAAAATTTATATTGTCGAAGGTGAAATGGATGCTTTAAGTCTACACGAGGCCGGTATCTATTCCGTTTGCTCTGTTCCAAATGGCGCGTCTAAAGGAAATCAACGCCTAGAATATTTAGATAATTGTTTCGAGTATTTTAAAGATAAAACAGAAATAATACTTTGTACCGATAACGACAATCCCGGAATTGAACTCCGAAACGAACTTGCAAGAAGATTTGGCGCGTATAGATGCAAATACGTTGATTTCGGCGATTATAATGATGCTAACGAGATACTAACATCAAAAGGAGGTGAAACGCTTAGAAACGTTATTAAAGAGGCTAAAAACTTCCCTTTAGAGGGTGTTTTAAATATTTCAGATATTTGGCAGTCGGTTTTAAATTACAATGAAGCCGGTGTAAAAAATTATTCAATCGGTTTGCCCGGTTCGGATAACTATTTTAAAATGTCGCTTGGCGAATGGACTGTTGTAACTGGTATTCCGAATAGTGGAAAATCAGACGTTATGGATCAAATATTTTGCAACCTTGCAATTGATAATGATATGCGATGCGGTATTTTTGCGCCCGAATCATTTCCGTACGAGGGCCACATAAAAAGAATAGCAAACAAATTAAACGAAACGAATTGTAATAGTGAGCAGTTAAATAATACAAAAGATTTTATAGAAGATCATTTCTTTTGGGTAAAAATAGATTTAGAAAATTTAACATTAAAATCAATTCTGAATCATTTTAGAGATTTAGTTTTTCAAAAAGGAATAAACGTTTTTGTCATTGATCCTTGGAATATGCTCGACCATTCAGCGCAAAGAGACCATTCTTACATTGGGCGAGTATTGTCCGAAATTACGCAATTTTGTCAGCAAACTAATACGCATCTTTTTTTGGTGGCGCATCCTAGAAAAATTGAATCTGAAAATGGAAACTATAAAAAACCAACGCTTTATGATATAAGCGGCTCAGCAGACTTTTTTAATAAGGCCTACAATGGTTTAATTGTTTTTAGATGTATTGGTCAAAAAACTAAATTCGGTTCGGATGTCGTTAAAATTTATGTTGAAAAAGTAAAACGAAAAGAAAACGGCCAATTAGGCGAATTTGATGTCGCGCCGGATTTTCAAAATGGCGGTGTTTATAAAGATATTGATTTGGAAACAAGAAAATTTGAAGTAATAAAAGACGATATACCTTTTTAATATGAATAAAATATATAACGAGAAGAATACAAAAACAATGCAGAAACTAACTGCAAAAAGTATTGATTTAATAATAACTTCACCGCCATATAATATAATAAGACCAAACTCAATTGATAGGGGTTACGATTTATATAAAGATGGAATAAGTAACGATGATTATATTGATTGGACTTTAAATATATTTAAAGGATTTAATAAAGTTTTAAAGAAAAACGGAGTTGTATTATACAATATGAGTTATGGTACTGAAAACACAATATTAATGAGTTTAGTTGTCGCTGATATTATTAAAAAAAGTGATTTTACTTTAGCAGATATTATAATTTGGAAAAAGAAAAATGCTACACCTAACAACGTATCTCATAATAAAATGACAAGAATTGTTGAATATGTTTATGTATTTTGTAGAAAAGAAGAATTTCATACTTTTAATTGTAATAAAAAAGAATTAAGTAAAAGAGATAATGGCCAATCAGTTTATGAAAATATATTTAATTTTATAAATGCTAAAAACAATGATGGCTCAACAAATTTAAATAAAGCAACTTTTAGTACTGAATTAGTAAGAAAATTAACAAAGACTTACGCTAAACAAAATAGCGTTATATACGATCCTTTTATGGGAACTGGTACAACCGCTATTGCTTGTATTATAGACGGACACAAATATATTGGTAGTGAAATAAGCAAAGAACAATGTGAATATGCAGAAAAAAGATTAAAACCTTATTTATCACAAACAAAATTATTTTAAATGCCAAAAAAGAAAAAAATTAATATTGTAGTAACCGAAAAACATCATAAAGCGCTACAATGGTGTTTGCAAAATGATATAAAAGTCGGCGTTTTACCAACTAAAAAAGGTTTAAAAGTTGAAATAGACGAACGCGGAAAAAAAATAATATCACCAGAAACATATTCGCAAGAAGATGCACAGAAAAAATGTTGGCAATTATATTTATATCTTTACAACAAATATTGGAAATTATGAACATCAACTTTAATACAACTCTTTTTGCAATTTATGGAATTTGTTTTGGCGCTAATTATTGGAATTCTAATATGGATGACGATTTCGGCGAAACTGATTTAACCGGCGAAACTGAACATTGTTTGCAATTCTTTATTGCGGTTTTAGGAATTTCTTTTGTTTGGTTTACACAAGATGAAGCATAAACTTGTAAACGTAAAATCTATAAAACAAACGCCAAACAATCCGCGTTTGATAAAAGATGCTAAATTTAAAAAACTTGTCAAGTCTATAAAAGAGGATGACTGGATGATGAATGTCCGGCCTATTGTAGTTGATGAAGATATGACAATACTTGGCGGAAATATGCGTTTAAAAGCGTGTATGGCTGCCGGAATGTTTGAAGTACCAATACACATTGAAAGAGGTTTAACCGAAGAACAAAAAAGGCGTTTTATAATTAAAGACAATTCCGGGTTTGGCGAATGGGATTGGGATATTTTAGCGAACGAATGGGATATCCAACAACTTGTTGAATGGGGTGTTGATCTTCCGGTTTTTGATTTACCAATTGAAGATGAAGAAAAAGGCGAAACGGACAACGACAAAGAGATTTGCGAAATGTGCGGTAAATAGTTTTCGTAAAGTTTTCGTAAAAAAATGAAAAAATTCTTTTAAAAAGTTGTGTAATTGAAAAAATTCTTTTACTTTTGAAGTGTTAAACAAATAGATATTATGAAAGTAACAAAAATAGCAAAAGGATTATATAAAGTGGTAGATAGCAAGGGAACTTGGTTAGCTATGGGGCCAAACAGAAGTGAAGGGAACTATTGGATTGGATATGAATGCGACAATGAAAGTGATTGTAGTAACGATACTAATTGGGGAATAGGTTTTAAGACATTTGCTCAACTAAAAAGATACTCACAATCTTTTTAAAAAAAAGAAAAATAAATTATGAAAATGGCAATTAGAGAAACAGTAAACGGAATAAGATTTCAAGAATTAAAATGGTCAGATAGTGAAACTAGATATGTAAAAACGTATTTAAATAAAGACGAGCTATTTGTTCGGTTTCAGTATAAAAATAAGAAAGGTTTCGTAAACGCGATAAATAAAGAAAAAAATAATTTAAAATAAATTATGAAAGATTGGAAAGATATACTCTACGAAGAGTGCAAAAATGATCCTTTACCAGATATTTTTATAATAAAAGAAGAAGAACAAGAAGAAAATAAATCTAAAGCCTAGCAATAAAATGTTAGGTTTTTTTTTATGTTTTATAATTTGATTACTTTTGTATTATGACAACAAAAACCGACATATTAAAAAAGAATCTTTTAGCGGCATTGGAAAAATCTTTAGGAATAGTAACAACGGCTTGTAAAATAGTCGATTGTAATAGGTCTACTTTTTATAAATATTATAACAATGACCAAGATTTTAAAAATGCAGTTGATGAATTGGAAAATTTGACTTTGGATTTTGTAGAATCTAAATTGCATAAGCAAATCAAAGACGACAATACAACGGCGACAATCTTTTATCTAAAAACCAAAGGGAAAAAACGCGGTTATGTAGAACGCAGAGAAGTTGAAATGACTGCCGAAGTAAGTACAAGTAAATTATCACCGGAAGCAAAAAAGAAAATTGACGATATTTTAAACAATGAATATTAACGGAATTATAAAACAAAAATGTGAAGATTCGCTTTTGTTTTTTACTCGTTATATTTTTAAGGAAAATACCGGAAAAAAATTTGAAGCAGCAAAATTTCATCACACTTTAGCAAACACATTAGAACAAGTTTATAATGGCGAAATAAAGCGTTTGATTATAAATATACCTCCGCGTTATGGAAAGACTGAAATCGCCGTAAAAATGTACATTGCGTGGGTGTTATCAAAAAAACCGGCCGCAAAGTTTATTCATTTATCATATTCAGATTCATTGGCGCTTGATAATAGTTCAATGACAAAGGAGTACATCAATTCGGATGCGTTTCAATGTATTTGGGATATAAACCTAAAAAAAGATTCACAAAGCCAAAAGAAATGGTACACAACCGAAGGAGGCGGAGTTTATGCTACATCTTCCGGGGGTGCAATTACTGGATTCGGTGCCGGTAGTGGTGGCGCTATTATTATAGATGATCCATTAAAGCCAGATGACGCTTTATCTGACGTTAGACGCTCGTTTATTAATAATCGATACAATACGACCATTCGGTCAAGGGTAAACGATAGAGACGTACCTATTATCGTTATAATGCAAAGGCTACACGAAGAAGATTTATCCGGTTACTTATTAGATGGCGGAAGTGGTGAGCAATGGCATCATTTAAAATTGTCTGCATTAGACGAAGAAAACAACGCGCTTTGGCCCGAGAAACATTCTTTTGATGAACTAGAGGCAATACGCCAAGCAGATAGATATACTTTTAGTGGTCAATATTTACAAATTCCATCACCGCCCGAAGGTGGCGAATGGCGAAAAGATTGGTTTCAAATTATTAATAAAGCTGAAATACCAAACGATATTGTTTATGAAATGTATATTGATGGCGCCTATACTAAAGATACTCGTAATGATCCAACCGGTATACAAATAAGCGGTAAAAGTGGCGACAATCTTTATGTATTTAAAAGCATCGATAAATATTTAGAAATGCCGGAACTAAAAAACTTTATTACTTCATTTGTAAAATCTTGCGGTGTAAATGTTTCTCAAATATTAGTTGAGCCAAAGGCATCTGGAAAATCCCTTGTACAATTATTAAGGCGAGAAACAAATTTCAATGTATCGGAAATAAAAACAAACTTTGTTCGGTATTCTAAAATTGAACGTGCAAGAGCATCGTCTCCATTCATTGAAGGTGGTCGAGTTTACTTAGTCAAAGACAATTGGAACGAGGCTTTTTTACAACAAGTTAGCACGTTTCCAAACGCTAAACACGATGAGCATATTGACGTAACATCGTACGCAATAGAACGGAACTTAATTAACAACTTTTTTATCGTTTAAAAACAAATTTTAATTTTGTATTTTTACGAAAATTTTATATCTTAATAAAATATGGCATCTTTTCTCGATAGATTCAAATCACTAATAAATAAAAACGCGCAACAAACTGCAATCGAATACAACAAAGCAATTTATAATTGGCTTGGTGATTCTATTGTTTGGAACTCTGAAAATGACAATTCATATATTACAGAAGGATATCGAAAAAATGCGACAATTTATTCTTTGATTAATTTAATCACAAAAGCCGCTACAACTATTCCTTTTCAAGTTTACGAAAAGACAAACGAAAATGATTATAAAAGATATAAGGCTTTAACCTCCGGAATGATGGATGCGTCGTCAATACAAAAGGCGTCTATTCTACAAAAACGCGCTTTAGTTGAGTTACACGATACAGATTTACATAAATTATTAGAGCGACCAAATCCAGCACAATCTTACAATAGTTGGATCACCGAATTAATTGCTTTTGGTAAATTAACCGGTAACAGATATATTTACGGAATTGGTCCAGATAACGGCCCAAATGAAGGCAAATTTACTGAATTGTATGTTATGCCGTCGCAAGTTATGGAAATCGTCTCTGGCGGTATTATGGAGCCGGTATCACAATATAAATTAGAATACAACGGAACAAAATACATTGACGCCTCGGATATTTGCCATATAAAAGACTTTAATCCTTACTATGACGGAACCGGAACTCATCTTTATGGACAATCGCCATTAAGAGCGGGTTTAAGGTCATTAACTACAAATAATGAAGCCGTACAAACCGGTGTAAAATATTTACAAAACCAAACCGCTAGAGGGGTTTTAATGTCTGACGAAGGCGATTTAAACCAAGTACAAGCGCAACAATTAAAAGATACTTTCAGAAGGCAACACCAAGGTTCTGAAAATGCCGGTGATGTTATTATAACGCCAAAGAAATTGTCTTGGCTTAATTTTGGATTAAACGCAGTAGATGTTTCTTTAATAGAGCAATTTAACGCAAGTCAAAAAGATTTATGTAATATCTACAATGTGCCGGTACAATTGTTAAACAATACCGATTCATCTTCTTATAATAATATGAAGGAGGCTAAAAAGGCATTGTATCAAAACGCGGTTATTCCAGAATTGTTAAAAATACAAGACGAATTAAATAGATGGTTAGCGCCTAAATATGGAGAAAATATCTGTATTGAATTTGATTTTTCTGCTATTCCGGAACTTCAAGAAGAAACTGACAAAGTTGTTGATCAACTTTCAAAGGCTTGGTGGATTACTCCAAACGAAAAACGTACTGCAATGAATTACGGAGTTGATGAAAATGATACAAAGCTAGACGATTATTTTATACCGGCGAATCTTATTCCGATTAATACCGATGAAATGGATATGCCAATTGAATCAATTGATATTGATGTCAATAAATTTTTAAGCAAACAAGAAACGCCTAAAAAAGAAATCAAAGGAATTAAGGTTGCAACGTATGGCGATAAAAAGGAATAAATGGCAAAGCGCATTTGAAAAAGAATTAACCAAAGCGGATAAAAGGCAAATATCTAAGGTAAAGCGCTACTATAAAAGCGAATACAATAAAGGTATTGAGTCTTTTCTTGCAGAAGGTCAAACAAACTTTCAATTATTATTTAACACTTCCGATTTACTTAAAATATATCGCGATTTGTATTCCGATATCGGTTTACAATTTGCAAAATGGTACGCTAGAAACTTTGATAAATACATTGAAAAGGGTGTAAATCCGAATCAATACGTTGAT
>Ga0209713_10000654_pt1 | contig 19657 bp, 8 predicted proteins | sample ArcOceMetagenome_3_FD_187444 | JGI IMG/M metagenome (GOLD analysis project Ga0209713, IMG submission 187444) | Marine eukaryotic phytoplankton communities from Arctic Ocean - Arctic Ocean- Svalbard ARC20M Metagenome (SPAdes) (version 2) | ecosystem: Environmental > Aquatic > Marine > Oceanic... | reverse complement strand
GCCGTTGTACGACGAGCAGAGCGGCGCGTTGGTGAGGTCGCTCGCGCGCGGCTCGGTGCCGATCGGGATCTCGGTGCGCGGCGAGGTGAGGTTCTTGCCGAGGATGACGGCCGACATGTCGTGCGAGTCGATCGGCGGCAGCTGCGCCTTGGCCGCGCGGTGGTCGGCGGCGTCGACGCCCGCGAGCGCCGAGAAGGTCGCGTACCAGTCCCACAGCGTGACGAGGCCCTCGTACTTGGAGCCGCGCATCGCGGCGGGGACGAAGCCGCCCGACACGAAGGCGTTGCCGCGGATGCCCCCCTCCCAGTTGTTCATCTTGCCGCCCTTGAGCGGGAAGTTGTTGGCGCCCGCCGAGCCGTTGTAGTAGATCGGACCTCCGTTGTCGGTGCTGAAGACGATCAGCAGGTCATCCCACATGCCCTTCTCGCGCAGCGCGGCGGTCACGTTGCCCACCATCGCATCGGCAAAGTGGACCATCGCGTGGTAGCGCTGCCGCTGGTGCGTCGGCTTGTCGGTGGGCGCGATGAAGTCGAACTGCTCCATGTAGCTGTCCGGCAGCTGCAGCGGCGTGTGCACGATGTGCGGCGCCCAGAAGAGGAAGAGCGGCTCGGCCGCGTCGTGCTCGGCGATCGTCTGCAGCACCTGCTGCTCGAGCAGGGAGTCCTCGTAGCCACCGTACCACTCGTCGCCCTTCGGCCCCGGCACGCACTCGCCGGCGGGCGGCTGGCCGGCCGGCTCGACGACGACGCACGAGTTGTTGTACTTGTGCGCCGGGCCCTCGTAGGTGGTAGCGCCGTCCTTGCGCCAAAGGTCGACGATCGAGACCTTCCTGGGGACCTCGTCGGTGCCGGCGTTGCACTTGATGCCGTCGACCATGCTCCAGTAGTCGTTGCAATGATGAAAGTAGTTCATCGCCGTCTGGTAGCCGCGCCCGTGCGGCGTGTGGTCCGGCGTCGCCATGCCAGCGTCCCACTTGCCGAAGGCCGCCGTCTTGTAGCCGGCGGCGGCCATCTTGGTCGCGATGCCGGTCATGTTGCGCGGGATGGCCGCGAAGCCGGAGACCGGATCGTCTGGGTTGGAGATCTCGGGCTCGGCGTTCAGAGGGTTGACGTGGTACGGGTTGCGGCCACTCTGCAGCGCCGAGCGGCTCGGCGAGCAGTACTTGTATACGTAGTGGCGGTCCAGGTCGATGCCCTGCTTGACGAGCGCATCCAGGTTCGGCGTGGAGACCTCGGGCGTCGCGGGCACATGCTCGCCACCCGGTGCAGTGTAGTCGCGATGCCACCCGGCATCCGCCCACCCGTAGTCATCGAACAGAATCATCAGGATGTGCGGCTTCTTGTCCGCCACAGGGGCAGTGAGGCGCTCGTGCTGGCCGCCGTTGTGCCCATCAGCCAGGCCCTTTGGCAGCACCCAGCTGTCCTGGGTAGGCGAGAAGGAGAGTACCGCGGCCAGGAGCGACGACATATGTCGGCGTCGGCTGGTTGGTGAGGTTGACGAGACGAGTCGGTGAAGCCGAGGCTCACGCCACCCTTCCGCTGGTTTTGTCCCGCCTAATCTAAAGGCCAGATCGCGTTTTCATGTTATTGAAACCCAACACGATCTACGCGAGCCCCAGCTCCACCAGCTTGCTCTGATTGCGCACCTTCGTCGCATCCCGCTGCCGCTCGTACGCCGACAGCGGCGGCGGCGACGCCACCTTCTTGGCCGCCGCCTTCCGCTTGGGCTCGGCCGCCGCCCGCGGCTGCTTGGCCGGCCGAGGCGCGGCGTCGCCGTCGGCGCGGCGCTTGGCACGCGAGGCGCGGCCTTCCGCGTCCTCCGCTGCCTTGGCCTCCGCCTCCTGCTTCACCTCCGCCTCCTCGTCCTTGACGGTCGCCTTGCCCTTGCCGCCGGTGACGACGCCGCTCAGCTGCTCGCGTGGGATGTACGTCGCGCCGTGCGTCTTGACGCGCTTGGCGCCGTGCTTGAAGTCGGCCTCGGTGAGCTCGTATGCCCAGTGCAGCAGCGTCTGGCGCACGACGGGGCTCACGCTCGCGTCGTCGTGGCTCTTGCCGTCGCGCAGGCACTTGGCGATGAGGTTCTGCTTCCACCGGCCCTTCTCGCCGCACACGCCGTTCCACCGGCCGATCTGCCGCTCGTCCTCGCCGCCCGCCAGCCGCCGGCCGGCGTAGAAGCGGAAGTACCACTGCGTCCATCCGCGAGGGTCGCACGCGTTGATCCAGCCCGACGACTCCCAGCCAGCCTGGTCGAGACCCGACTTGACCTTGTGCATGTTGTGCGTGGTCGAGTACCTGCGGCTCTGGTAGAGCTCCTTGGGAACGCCCTTGAACCACTCTTGCGGGAACTCGGAGATCGTGACGCCCGGGATGCCGTTGGGATACTTGGAGCGGGGGTACTTGACACCTGGCTTGCCGCCCTTCGGGTTGAAGTAGATGCCGCCGTGCATGCCCTTCATCAGCATCTGTTGCGGCGTCAGGCTCGGCCGGAAGTGTGCCGGTGCGTCCTTGAACTTCACGAGCTTGCCGTCGGGGCCGACCTCGCCCGAGTGGCAAGCGACCTGGCGGCTGCTGGTCGGTGCGGCAGGTGCCTGCGGGTTGCTTCCGCCACACGATGACGCGGCTGGCGCGACCTCGGTGCGCATCGGCGCCGGCTTGCGCTCGCGCTTGGACATGAGACGGCCGTGTACTTGACGTCACCTAGCCAAACAAGCCACCGCCCGGCCACTGCACAGAAGTTTCGCGAGGGTTGCGCAGGAGTCACACTACGTAGCAAGAGGTTGAACAAATTAAAGGAGAATACATACTTCAAACTCCCCAGGCTAATGCCTGCTCTTCCGATGCTGCCTTGGCTTGGCTTGGCTCAGACTTGCTCGGCTTTGTCCGGCTTCTTTCTTTCTTGCCGATTCGGACACACCGGATTTGGTCAGGTCGTGAGGGTGCCGATTGTCACCGATTTTGGTTGTGCACGGGTACTTCTGGCGCGCGAACGGTGGGTGCATCTAGCACGCCTACTTGGTGATCAGAAGCCAAAAGCGGATCTTTTTGGGCCTCACACTTTGCCGACTCGGAGCCGCAAATTGGCATCGAGACGATGAGGCGGGCGCCAATCGCCGCGCTCCTCGTCGTGCTGAACCCGGTCTGGTCGATCGGGAGCGACGCCCAGATCAAGGCGCGGCTGTTCGCCGACTATGGGCCCGTCTCGACACGGCCGGGGCTCTCGTCTGCGGCGCTCGCCGCCATGGAGGAGGAGGACTGCCAGGTGGCCAGGCCCGATCAGATCCGTGTGCAGGCGTGGGTCGAGAAGTGGATCACTCCAAATTTCAAGTCGGGAACGTATGGCTTCAGCGGCTACCTGCGCACCTGGTGGACCGATCCTCGCCTACGATACAATGGGACCGCCGACGGCGGGTGCGTCGACAAGCTCAGCTTCGGCCAGGCCGAGCGCGCGCAGATCTGGAAGCCCACCTTCTACTGGGAAGGCGCCAGGTCGGTCTCGATGCCATCGAGCAGCGATGGCACGGGCGAGCTGCTCGAGGTGTACCCAGACGGGTCGATCTGGTGGAGCCGACAGGTCAGCTTCGAGCTGAGCTGCGGATTCGCGGCGAACCTCACCAATCTGCCATTCGACACGCACACGTGCAAATTCACGATGGGCATGTACGCGGACACCACCACCGAGTCCTACCTGCGCTGGAAGGAGGACCGCGAATTTGGGATCGACAACCACGATGGCACCACCTGCATGAATGAGTGGTTCGTGACCGGCTTCGAGCAGGAGGACCTCCTTCAAGTGTACAGCGCTGACAACTACACGTACGCGCAGGCAAGAATCAGCTTCTCGCGATCGCCGAAAGTGATGCTCGATTTGTGGCTCTTTCCGGCGATGCTGATGCTCGCCTGCGCGTACTGCGGCTTCTACATCGACCCGCGTGCCACCCCCGCACGCGTGGCCCTCGGCATGCTGGCCATCGTTGTCAGCGCCAACAACTTTCTTAATCTCGGTCGATCGCTGCCGGCGTCGATGAATCCGCCGTGGCTCATGCGTGTCGCGCAGTGGTGCCTCTACTTCAATGGCCTGGCCATGGTCGAGGTCGTGATCGTCTCGTTCGGCACGCTCAGCGCGAAGTGGCTGCAGGACCAGAAGGCGGTGCTCGCGTCGCACATGCATTGGTCGGATGCGATCATCCGCCACCGTGGGAGGCTCATCTCTCTGCTGCGTGAGTGGGACACGGACGGCAACGGCGAAGTGACGCGGAAGGAGTTCCGAAAGGGCGTGGAGGGGCTCAATCTCGTGGCGTCAAAGGTGGAGGTCAACCGCCTGTTTGATCACTATGACGACGACGGCGATGGGAAGCTCAGCATCGCGACCCTCTTTCTGCAGCTGGAGAATGACCACCTAAAGCGGACCGGCCTCGCACCCGGCGCTGAGGAGGCGATCTCTTTGGCTCCCATTGGCACGGCAGGCATCGGCCTGGAGATGTCGGCGGATGAGGCCGAAGCCAACGACATGGCCAACGACCTGGTCTTTGACGATGAGACACCAGCAGACCCCATGCCGCCACAGAAACAGTTGACTCGGGCACGGGTCAATCCCTCGCCATCGAAGTCCTCGACGCCAAACGCTGCAGGGCTCAATGCACTCACGGGAGGCGGCGTCGGCAAGTCGCTCTCTCGCAGGCTCAGCGGGGCACCGACACAGTATACGAAGAAGGTCATCGAGCAGGACTACCGTGCACGCGCGAGGGAGGATCTCGACATGGGCCGCATCGACTTCTTCAAGGTCTTCACGCTCTTCCCGATTCTCGCGCATTTTGCGCGTGCCGACCACTACGCCCGCGTGATCTTCCCCGTCATGTATGCCATCTTCATTGTCTCCACCTTCTCCGAGGTCGACTACTTCGAGCCGCACTTCGATCTGCTGCGGACGTCGAGGTGTTACAGAGAAAGCGTTTAAGCCCAAGCTAAGCGGTGTTACAGCAATGCGTGACGTGGGTGATCACTTCGCGTGTTTTCATTTAGATCGTTCAGCGATGGTTCGCCTCATCGGACGTCGCATGAACCCAGCATGCTCGAGTCATGGCTCGAGTCGGCAACGCGCAACGCAATATTGCGCTGCTTTGCCGCTGTGTTCGACGTTTGCGTCGTTCGTTGCAGGCGACGTTGCGTTTTGCGCGCGGTGATGCTGTCGTGGCCAGTCTCATCGGCCGAGATGTGTCGGACCCGCGTTCCACGCTTGCACGAAGGTTGCACGCACGCCAGCAAGCCGCGAGGTAGGTCGCCGAGTTCATCGTGGCGTGTAGCCACACGCGCGATGCCGGTCGTCGTGGACCTCATCACGCCGCCCGCCTCGCCCGTGCGTGGTGCGCCCGCGCCGGTCCAACCGGTCGAGTCCCGCAAGCGCCCTGCCGAGGCCGAGCCCATACAGCGGCCGGACGACGAGGACGACGAGGACGACGCATGCGTTGAGGTTGCGGCCCCGCAAGCTGCCCCGACGCCGCAAGACGAGGCTGCTGACGACGGCGACGAGATCGTCTTCTGCGGCCGCACCGGATCGATCGCGCTCTCCGACTTCCCTCACGCGCGATTCGACTGCTGCGTCCACCCTTGGTCCCTCGGAGCCGCCACCAACATGCAGCACTGCCAGATGTGCTACTGCTATGTATGCGACGTGACTGCTGCCGAGTGCTCGCAGTGGAGGAGCCACTCGCAGGCCAGTGGTACCGTCCCTCACTGGCGGGCCCTGCGTGAGGCCGCAAAACGCCAGCGAGATGCCAGCCCTGCCCCTGCTACGACGGCGGTGCCGGCCGAAGCGACCCGTGCGACCATGACTGCGCTCGCTTCTCGGAACTGCACGATGACGGAGCCATCGATCGTCACGGAGGGCCGGATCGAGTCCTCGGTGGAGGCCCTGCTCCGGGCCGAGAGCTGGGACGAGCTGACAGTCAAGGTGGTCATGCGGAAGCTCGAGCAGGGCGAGGAGCTTGCCGGGGGCACACTCAAACCGCACAAGAAGCTAGTCAAGGAGGCGGTCGATGCCATGATGAAGAAGATCATGACTGAGCGCGAGGCACAGCTGTCGGCCGAGGCCGCGGCGCCGACGGCTGTGGCGCCGGCCGCAGCAATGCGTGCGACCGCAGCTAGGCAATTCACCCCCGCGGCTATTGCGTATCTCAACCCCGTCCAGACGCAACAGGCGATGGAGACCGTCCGGAGAGCCACGGTGACCGCCACGGCCCGGTCAATCTCGGACCGTCCGACCGCACCCTCCGCCACCGAATCGTCCGTCGCGACGGCGCCGGCACCTCTGGCGGCGGCCCGGCAGCCTTCCGTCCCAGAGCTGCTCCACGCCTACCGCTGCAGGGACCCGAGCTGCCGGGCGCCCAACTGCGCCGCGACCAAGCTGCTCCTCAAGCGCGTCGAGGCGCACGCCAGGGTGTGCCCTGTGCGTGCCGCCGCCCTTGCCAGCAGCGGCGGCAGCGCGCAGCTCTCGCCCGCTGGAACGGCCATGCGCCTCGAGTGCAAGGTCTGCCGGATTTTCCAGCTGCTGCAGTCCAGGTGCGGCGGCGGCTCGTCGCCGTCCGTGGTGCCGCTGCCCTCGACGCCATCGTCGGCCGGAGGGGTCGACGCGGCCGCGCTCGTCGTGCGGCTGCGGGGCGAGGCGTCGCTCACGCTGCACGAGAAGAACATCCTCACCGAGATCGGTCGGCTCTACACCACCAAGGCCATCCCCAAGGACGTCTTCTACCAGCGGGTCAAGAGCCTCGTTGGCCTGCCAAAGCTCAAGGAGGCGATCACCTCGCTTGCGGCTGCCGCGACGCCCGCCACTGCTGGCGCGCCGGCAGCGACATTCCCGTCGCCGCAGCAGCCGCCGCTGCCGCGAGCGGCGCCAGCCTTCGCCTTCCGCGTCAACGTGCAGGCCGCCACCTCCGCTTGCTGCGGGCGGCGTGCGCCCGTCTCGTCGCCGTCGTTCGTGTCGGCAAGCCGCCAGCAAACTGTGCAGGTCGCGCGGACGTCGCCGACAACGTGGCGTCCGGGCGCGCGACTGCGGCTGCGGATCCGCGTTGACCGCGCGGCGGGTCTGGCATGGCCGATTGAGGAGGTCGAGTGCTGACACCACTCCAGCCCGTACACGCAAGACACCCGACCCAGCGCAGGCGTGAAGCCCGTGCTGCGGTGTCATATTCGGGGTCGAGAGGATCATGAGGGTGTTGAGGGCACACCAGCCATCGGCGTGTCAGAGTGTTTGTATATGCATGCAAATATAACGACGCCCTACTCTCCAACTATGCTCCTACTCTTTGGCGGTCTGCGCCTTCTTTTTGAGCTTGCCGACGAAAGCGTTGGCCTTCATGATGCCCTTGATCGACGTGAGCTGCTCCAGCTCCTGCTGCAGGCCCGCCATCTCCTCTTGGTGCGCCTTGGCCTTCTTCTCAGCATCGCGCAGCTGCTTGTGGATGAGCCCGGCCTTCTCGTGCTCGAAGCCCTGCCGGATGCGGGTCGAGAGAATCTTGCGCGCCTCCAGGTTGGTCGTGCGCGCGACGTTCGGAGCGCCCTTCTTCATAAAGTAGCTGAACTCCTTGGCGCCGACGTAGCCGGAGCCGTCGTCGTCTAGCGCCTTCCACAGAGACTTGAGCTTCTCCTCCGGCAGCTGCTTCTCGCTGACATACATCAGCTCGCCGCGCACCAAGTCGCGGAACTCCGTGAACGTCACCTGGCCGCTGCCGTCGGCATCCATGAAGCGGAAGAGCTTGAACCACGACGGCGTCGCCGCGTCGCCGTTCGCCGTGCTGCCCGACACTCTGGCCACCGCCGCGTTGAACTGAAGAGAAAGCGCCATCACCTCCTCGTCCGTCGCCTTAATGACTCCCTTCATGGCCGCCTTCTCTTGCGTCAGCAGCCCGATGACCTCCTCAGCCTGAAGCCGCTTCGCCTGCTGCGCTCGCTGCTTCCACGTCAGGCTGCTGTTGCCCGCCTCGCCCTTCTTCATGAAGTGGCCAAACTCCTTGGCGGTGATGAAGCCGGATCGGTCGTCGTCGAGCGCCAGGAAGACCTGCTTCAGCTGGTACTCGGTCAGCTGAGCCTCAGGAACGTGCAGCTGGAAGCGGACCATGTGCTTGAACTCCTTGAACGTGACCTTGCCGCTCTTGTCGTCGTCCATGAACGCGAAGAGCTTGAACCACGACGCCGAGCTCGCGCCCGGCACGTCGAAGAGCGCGCGCAGCTCCTCGTTGAAGCGCCGCGAGAGGGAGGCCACCTCCGCGTCGCCCGCTGGCTCCACGCCGGCCATCAGGTCCTTCTCCTGGTTGAGCTTCCGGAGGACCTCCTCCGCCTCGAGACGCTTCGCCTGCCTCGCGCGCTGCTTCCAGCCCAGGCCCGTCGCCCCCGCCGCGCCCTTCTTCATGAAGTAGCTGAACTCCTTGGCGCCGACGTAGCCGGAGCCGTCGTCGTCGAGCGCCTTCCACAGAGACTTGAGCTTCTCCTCCGGCAGCTGCGCCTCGCCGATGTACATCAGCTCGCCTCTCACCAGCGCGACAAACTCGCTGAACGTCACCTGGCCGCTGCCGTCCGAGTCCATGAATCGGAAGAGTTTGAACCACGACGGCGTCGCTGGGTCGCCCTTCATCGTGATGCCCGCGATCCCCGCCACCGCCGCGTTGAACTGACGAGACAGCTCCACCACCTCCTCGTCCGTCGCCCTGGTCACTCCCGCCATCGCCGCCTTCTCCCGCGTCAATACGCCGATGACCTCCTCGGCCTGAAGCCGCTTCGCCTGCTGCGCTCGCTGCTTCCACGTCAGGCTGCTGTTGCCCGCCTCGCCCTTCTTCATGAAGTGGCCAAACTCCTTGGCCGTGATGAAGCCGGATCGATCGTCGTCGAGCGCCAGGAAGACCTGCTTCAGCTGGTGCTCGCTGCGCTGCTTCACTGGCACGTAGAGCTGGAAGCGCACCATGTGCCTGAACTCCTTGAACGTGACCTTGCCGCTCTTGTCGTCGTCCATGGAGGAGAACAGCTTGAACCATGCCGCCGAGCTCGCGCCCGGCACGTCGAAGAGCTTCGTCATCTCCTCGTTGAAGCGCCGCGAGAGGGAGGCCACCTCCTCGTCGCTCGCCGGCTTGACGCCCTCCATCAGGTCCCTCTCCTGGTTGAGCTTGCTGTCGACGGCCTGCTTCTCCTTGCGCCGCTTGGTGAGGTGCCGCATCTTCCACGTCTCGCCCTGCGACTCGGCCTCGCCCTTCCTCATGAAGTAGCCAAACTCCTTGGTCGTCACGTAGCCCGAGCCGTCGTCGTCGAGCGCCTTCCACAGCCGCTTCAGCTTCGCCTCGGGCAGGTCCATCTCGCCGAGCTGCATCAGCTCGCCGCGCACCATGTACTCGAGCTCCGAGTACGTCACCTGCCCCGACTGGTCGACGTCCATAGACTTGAACAGCTTGTACCATGAGCGCTTGAGCGGGTCGCCCTCCATCGCGCGCATCTGCGCGTTCAGCCGGCGCGACAGCTCCGCCTGCTCCTCCTCGCTCGCAGGCTCGACGCCCTCGAACGTCGCCTTGTCGTGGAAGGCTCGCTTCTCGTAGGCTCGTGCCTCCCTGATCCGACGCTCCTTGAGCTCCTTTTGCGCGAGCTGCGCCTTGGCGTTCTGCACGGCGCGGCGCATGCTTTGTAAATCCTTGAAGGCCTTTGCCTCGTCGCGCTTGCCCTCGACCAGCACCGACACGTCGGCCTTCTGCAGCTGGATCGACGGCAGGCTCGTGCTGCCGCCGCCGCCGCCGCCGCTCTGGCCAGCGGCGGCGGCAGCGCCGGCGGCCGGGTCGTGCCGACCCTTGCGCAGCGCGTCCGGCGCGTAGTCGAGCACGCTGGCCTTGCCACCAGCGGATGGCGCAGGCTCCGAGGCGGAATGCCGGAGCTTGGCAGAGCTCGTGCGAGATTTGTTGCCCGATATCACGTTGGGTGCGTACTTGCCACGGACTCGACCTCCGATATCGACCTGCGGCAGCGAGTGGGTCTCGGGGTTCATGTGCCTCCGACCGCTCTCGTCCGTAAAGGTGTGCCGTTCCCAGCCCACTCTCGAGCTCTTTGGCGGTGGCACGAAGCCCGACTTGGCCAGCGGCGGCAGACTCGGGTCGCAATTGGCCCGGATCACGGCCTTCTGCGCACGAGTGAGGATCTTGCCGGCCTTGTGCGCGTCGATCGCGTCCTGCAGCGCCTCGGTCATCACGACTAGCTCGTCCGCCACGCTCGTCATGGTCGACCGTAGAGGTCTCAATGCCAATGGGCGACGTTTCGTATTAGCCGCGCGCCGACTCGCGAGGGGCTGAAGCACCCAGCAGGCTGCGAACCTACTCCGAGCGGGCTGCAGGCACGTGGCCCGTACCAATCTCTAGGGAACACCGCAAGGCGCTTCCCAAAAAAGCTCACCCACAAAAGCAACGACTAACGAACCGCCAGATACCGTGGTTCTGCGCTCCAGGGGACATGGGCCATATCTGTTGTGCACCTGCGACTCGTGCGCGTCGCAGCACTCTACAATTCCAGCGGGCCGGTGTCCTGCTTGCTGCTGGGCGTGCCGAAGAAGTTGAAGCCCGGGATGCCCGTGATGCGCAGCTTCTTGTCGAAGTCCTTGAACTTCGGCGCGATGGTGCGAGACTTGATCTCGTTGAAACCCTTCGGCCACGCACGGTTGCCCGTCTGGTCGTTGCCGATCGTCATGAAGTGGGTGTTGAGCGGCGCCGAGAGCGTCGTCTTGAGGCCCTCGAGGAAGGAGCCGGCGACCTCCAGCGGGTTGGAGAAGATGTCGGGCGTGAAATAGCCGTCCTCGGCCTGCGAGACGCGCTGGTTCATGTTGTACGACGAGCCGCACTCCTTGTCGAGGAACGTCGCCCAGCCCACCTCAGACATGAACACGTTCTCGGCGCCCTCCTCCTCGAGCGTGCCCTCGAGGGCCCTCTCGAGGATGGTCTCGTCCATCGTGACGGCGCCCTGGCGGGCCGGCGTCCGCGCAGCGCGCATCGGCGCGAGCGCGGCGCCCGGGGCGTACGCGCTGGTGGTAAGGGCGACGGCGGCGAGCATCCTTGCCTAAGTGCCTTCTGAGATGCGGCGATCGCGGAGGAGATCGTTGGGCACGAAGGTGGGGTGTTTACCACCCTTTATTGGGCAATTGGTCGCCAGCTGATCCACTGGCGTCCTAATTGATTAGAGTGCTACTTCTTTCGCAAATGTACGAACACCCGGCAAACCACCGCACGGCGCACGCAAGCCAACTTTGCGCAAGCCTCGACGCTTGTGCGCCGCTGCTCTCGGCTGGGCTGCGGCGATGGCCACGACCAACTCCGCCCACGGTGGCGCCGAGCCGCTCGTCCGCCTCAGCGCGCTCTCGGCGCAGCTGCGCTCCGGCCTCGACGAGGCGATGGCGCTCAAGGCCGAGGACAAGGGCTCGATGGCCTTCCTCGCGCTGCAGGGCTCGGCGATGGGGCTGCTCGAGCTCAAGGAGGTCAACCGCGCGGTGTGGGAGAGGGTGGCCGAGGCCAAGGCCGGCACGCAGCGGCTGAGCGGCGACATGGACGTCGAGGCCCTGCGCCTGCAGAACCTGCAGTACGAGAAGAACCACCTGGTGCGCCAGATCAAGCACTGCCGCGACTTCACGGCCGACGAGACGCCGATCGCGCTGGTGGACGAGGCGACGTTCGCGGCGAGCGCGCCGGCCGAGCTGCGCGGCGCCGACAAGGACGCCGCCCCCCACGAGTACCTGATGGGGCGGATGAACTTTGAGCTGCAGCAGCGCATCGGGCTGTGCGAGGAGCGCGACAAGGTGCTCGCCGAGAAGAAGGCGCTCGAGGAGGCCAACGTGAGCAAGCGCGCGGTGATCGAGGGCATGGGCGCGCAGCTGCGCTCGCTCGTGCGCATCTCGCTCCCGCTGCAGACGCTGCTCAAGCAGAAGACGACGCTCCGCTGGCAGGAGCAGCGGCCGCTCGCGCTGCTGCCGCCGGCGCTCCGCACGCTCTTCCAGCGCGCCCTCGCGTACCGCGACACGACGATGGCGGCGCTCGAGGTGTCGGTGGTGGGCGACATGGAGAAGGCCGAGAAGCTGCTGCTCGGCCCGGCCGCCGCGCCGACGCCGCGGCTGCGGCCGGCGGCGGCGCCGTCGTCGATGGACTCCCCCAGCAAGGGCGGCAAGCAGAAGGGCGAGGGTGGCGAGCTGGCGTCGCTCAACGCGCCCGCCGACGCCGCGGGCGGCGCCGACGCCGCGGCCTCGGCCGACGGCGCCGACGCCGACGGCGGGCGGAAGCGGCGCAAGGTGGACGCGGAGGAGGACGAGGACGAGGAGGAGGAGGAGTGGCTGCGGCAGCACCCGCTGCAGGTGCGCGTGCGGCTGCCGCTGCCGGGCAAGGACGGCGCGGCGCGCAAGGACGACGGCGGGCCGGGCGGCGGCGGCGACGGCGACGGCGACGACGCGCTGGAGGAGGAGGGCGAGGCGGCCGACTCGCGCGCGGCGCAGCTCGAGCTGCTCTTCTCGTGCGTGCCCGCGCAGGGCCTGCTCGCCGTCAGCGCCGCCAAGCAGCCCGAGACGCTGCTGGTCCACCTGCTGAGCGGCGCCGACGCGGGGACGGCGCTGCCGCCGCCGCGCCCCACCGACGCGGTCGCGCCGACCGCCGCGCAGGCGCGCGAGACGCTGCTGTCGCTGCGCCCGGGCGCGCCGTTTCGGTGGGTGCAGGCGCTCGGGGTCGCGACGACCTCCGGCACCGCCGCCGCCGCCGGCGGCACCGACGCCCCGTCGGCCGAGGAGCTGCTCCGATTCGGCGCGACGGCCGACGCGCTGGTGGCGCGGATGGCGGCGCGCGACGCGCTGCAGCAGCAGCTCACGCAGCTCGCGGCGGGCGCCACGAGCCCCGCGCCCGGCGCCGCGCAGCCGCCGCGCCCGCTCCTCTCGCAGCTGCACGGTTGGGCCGAGGAGACCGACGCCGAGGCCGCCGACGAGGCCGACGAGGTGGCGGGCGCCGCCGCCGCCGCTTTCGCGGCCGCGCCCAAGAAGGCGCACGGCCAGCGGATCTTCCGTGCGGAGCTGCGGCGCGGCGACGTGGCGCTCGGCGTGCGCGTCGCGGTGGCCGCCGACTACCCGCGCGCGCGGCCGACGGCGCAGCTGCGCTGGGTGGCGGCGCCGCCCACGAGCGGCGCGGCGATGCCGGCGGCGCTGCGCGCGCTCGCGCAGCCGGCGGCGCTGATGGTCGCGGCGCGGCACGCGAGCGAGGCGTGCGACAACAACCTGCTGCAGATGCAGTCCGAGCTCAACAGCCCGCGCGAGTCGGCCGGCATGGTGGGCGAGCAGGGCGCGCTCTGCCTCGGCGTCATGATGCACCGGCTGCGCATGCTCCTCGACGTCTACGTCGAGACCGAGGGCGAGGGCGGCGGCTCGGCCGCCGTGTGCGGCACGATGTGCAGCCGCCGCGTCCGCGGCCGCGACCGGCGCAAGCCGTTCATCTTCGACGCGCCCTCCGGCCAGTTCGACCAGTCGCGCTGAAGGGAGAGGCGGCGGCGACTGGGCGGCGACGAGCGTGCGCCGAGCAGGGTGCGCGACTGGCCGGCGCGGTAACTCGCGACTTGCGCGCAATTCACCGGTGTGCGCGTATCTTGCGGTGGCGGAGATTATTTTACTCACAGGGGTTCCTAGGCGTCCCTACAAAACACACAGTCGTCATCGTCGCCACGGCACAAACACTCGAAACGCGCGGGCAGAGACTGTCCGTGCAGCGCCTGATCGGCCATGCGCATTGGAACTCGCGAGGGCACCCTGATCGCGTCTTCAGTGTCCTCGAAATCAGGTTCGTCATCGTCGATCTCGATGTTGGCCTCCGTCCCCCTGCTAAGCGTCACGCGTGGACCGACGACGCCGTTGAGGGAAAGCAGGACGTAGGCGAGATCAAAGTTGAAGAGCAGGCCGAGAGTGTTGCAGCGTCCGGGGTGCAGGCTCGCACGGCCCCAAGTGGTCACGTGGCGACTCGGAGCGTCGCCCACAGACGGCAGACGTGCGCTGAACGTGCCCTCCTCTCCTTCTTCCCAAGCCCCTTCGAAGAGCAGCGTGCGCGACCCTATCGTCACTTCCGTACCACTGTACAGGTGGAAGCTCAGATCGAAGTACTGAAAGCCGCTGCTCCATGGCACCTTGAGTTTGCGCGCCGAAGAGCCGATGAAGCTCGTCAGAGAGAGACCTGATGATGAAGCGACGACCGCTTCACGAATCTCATCCAGTTCCTGCTCCGAGTTTTCTGCATCTATCTTGAGATCCTCCTCAGTCACGGTGAATCGCGGGATGAGGCGAGGTCGATGCGCAAGCTTGGCAATGTGCTGCAGCAGGTCTCGAGGAAGGATGTGCATCGGGCTGGCGCCGCCGACACGCTCGACGTGCACGCCGAGGACCCATCGAAGCTCGCGCCAGCCCGTCCAATAGCTCCCGTCAGCCAGCTTGAACGCCTCGTCTCGCCTCTTTTTCTGCCGAGCTGCGGCGAGCTGCTGAGCTGCGGCGAGCTGTTCAGGGCGCAGCATTGGTGGCATTGAGGCTATTGAGGCGACGCGTTTGCCAGCTAGAAAGAGGACCTAAGCAGTTTATTTCGCGCGCCGGCGCGCCGCGTCAGAAAAGTTCTGTGATGCATTTTGTTTGGCATTTCAGGCGGGACTAGCGATTTGTGATCGCGTCCTCGGGCACCATGGCGGCGCCGTCGGCTACGCTCAATCTAGAGCGTGGAACTTTCCGAGCCGCCGAGGTATTTCGTGCTCTCGTCGATGCTGGCTGGTCTCAGCGCCGTATCTCAGGCAGCCATCACATCTTCTCGCGGGCGGGCTGTCCTTCACTTCCGGTCGCAGTGCACGGAGGAAAGCTGCGACGCGATGTGGTCCTGAACGTGATGCGGCAGGCGGCCTTGCATACGTCGCTGTTGGAGACCGCGGAAGACGTATCCGCTCCAAGTGAGTCCAGTCACCAGCCAGTGGGTACGCCATCTCTCATGGCGTCAGACGCTGCCCTATCCAAACAGCGAATCGAGGAGACTCGCTGGGCAGAGTCGAGCTTGGAAGAGCAGGCCGCGTTTATCGAGCAGGCGCAGAAGGCGGAGGCGTCAAAGCGGGAGGAGTTGATGGCCCTCCAGGAGGCCTTGCAGGCCGCACAGCTTGAGCTTCTTGAGGGCGACTATGCTGCAGTGGACTCGCGGCTAACACGACTCCTCTCTGACGGCTGCGACCACTTGTGCGAGCGCTGCGGCTATGTATTTGTGGCCGATGCGCTCTTCTTCTTGGCCACCGCGCTGTGCTCTATAGCAATGAAGAGCAGGCCTGTCGGCGACACGTCCTCGCAGCAGCTGATCTCACGCAGCTTCAGTACCTGCAAGCAGCTGCTCTCGCTCCGGGAGAGGCGCGACGATGCGAAGGCGCTTCTAGGGTCGCTCATCTCGTGGGTGTACCGCAGCTACGGGCGCGACTTGCTCACCCTGGCCATGTCTCAAGCTGTCGAGGAGTTCAAGGACTCAGACCTCCTGGCTCACGCTTGCTCGAGCATGTCAGCTAGCGAGTCCGCTTCCGATCTAGTTGGCAGGAGCGCACGCATTGAGGGGCTCAAAAGCAGGGCGGATCTCAACGGGCGTGGCTGTACGGTGGAATCATACGTGGCTGCCAAAGACCGCTTCCAAGTGTGCGTCGATGGCAGCCGCGAGAATCTGCTTGTGAAGCGACTAAACCTTCGCCTGCCACTGGCAGAAGGGCAGTCTGCTCGTCTCGTCGGCGGCCACAGTGAACAGCTTGACAATCTCAACCAGGGCCTTCTGCAGGGATTTGGCTTCATTGTGAAGCTAGCTCGTGCGGATGAGCAGCTGGTGTTTGCTGTGCCGCACGACGACATGCCGTGGCCGAGAGAAGGCATCGAGGCAATCGCCCGTGCAGCCATCGTCCACTATGAGCGGGGCCATCTTTCAGAGGCATGCGCAGCGTTCGAGGCGATCGAGTTCGTGTGCGTTCAGTACGCGAGCGATTTTGATGAGGCGCAGCAGCAGCAGTGGCGTCAGATAGATGCGATAATGCCTCCTGGATTCCGCGAAACGAATATGCGCCGGGGGATCGGCGCCAGTAACGTCCTGGGCACTGCGGTAACCATGCGCACCCTATCTCACTTCTGTCTGCTCATGCGCGCCGCACATGCGCTCGCAGCGGAGAAGCTGCATTGGTCGCGTGGTTTGGGCTTCTCCGCTGCTCACAATGGAAAGGCGACCAAGTCCATGCGCGAAGGATGGTCGGCTGTGCTCGCCGCCGCTGAGCTCGACCAGGCCTGCACCCGGCCACTCAACTCGACGGCGCTGGCCTCGTTCATGGATCTCTTTTTTGAGGGCATGACGTATGCAGCGCAGCACAGCGACGCGCTCCGCACACCCCAGGCCATCATGTTCGTCACGCACAACATGATCGATCCAGTTGATCTCATTCTGCACCAATGCAACCAGCTACATCAGGGCTCAAAGATTCTGAGCCGCGCCTTGGTTGGGTACGATGATGGTGCAGGCGGTGCGGTTGCACACGGTCGGGAGGGTGGTGCGCTCGACTCCAATTGGCAGGATCAGATTGCACGCTCCCAGCACCATCAGCTGCGGCAGCAACTGGTGAAAATGCTCCTGTGGGTCGTGCGGCTTCACCAGCTTTTCCATGAGCTTGACGATCTAGTCGAGGCACAAATAACGAGTGGCGGCGATGGTGGTGGCCTCTTCTCAGCTCGGCTGGACACTCTGAAACACCTGGACACGTACCTCAAAATGCTGCTCATGACATGCTGCCAGGCGCGGCCAATGTCAACCCTCCTCGACATCTTGACTGAGAACCTGGCCTTCCATCGAGTTCTCGACTACCACCGCTATCGCCCAACCCTCGGGGCTCAGATTTCCAAGCTCGACCCCGGAGTGCCCATGGCGTCCTCGAAAGGCTTGTTTGTCATGGACATGTGCAACCACCTCCCACTCTTCCTGCGATGGTTCACGGCCACTGACGCGGAGCGCAAGTCACTGGCGGTCAAGTACGGTCTGATGAACACCCTAAAAGGGTTTGCGCCTTCGCATGATGGTGGACGACTTGCTCGCGAGCAGGAGCAGATCCGCGATGCCTCTCATGATGGTCAGTTCAGTGCTCGTGCATTCGAGATGCTCGAACTGCTGCATAAGCTGGACGGTGCTGTGCTGCAGTGGGAAACCGCTGCTGACGTGCTGCTTTCTCTGGCTGGTTCTGCCACGTCAAGGCAAGCGCGGCGCAGCGCCGAGGTGCAGCAGACGGCCCGGCGCATTTGCAGTGTGGTGAGCTCAGTCTCCGCACGGTTCTCAGCGCCACTGGCACGCGAGCTGTGTGAGCGCCGTGTGCGCGAGTACAATGCGCTGCTTTCGCTTCTGGATAAGCTCGTGCATGCCCTACGTGCCTCGCGCCCAACCGGTGACACGCAGCACGAAGCTGGGTTCATGTATCATTCCCAGGTCGAGAGCATGGGTGCGCGCATGCCTGAATGGACCGCGTACGACCTGCACCAGCTCAGCATGCATGCAGTAGCACTGTCTGAGCTTGCCACCGAGGTCAATACAAGGATGCGAGAGGTTTTTGGCGGCAACTTCCCAGTGTTGGTCTGGGTGACCGACTGCTATGAGTACGACCCAGCACATGCTCACAAGGACATGCAGCCCATCCAAGAGAATCAGGTGCGCCTTGCCGATGCGGCCAGAGTCCTATCACGAGCCGTCGCTGACGGATTGGTCGGTCGCAGCACGCCCGCAGCTGCTACACCCCTGCCAGATGCGCGGTCAGCGTCAGAGCCGCCAGAGGGGAGCAATCGGACAGACAGCGATCGACCAAGCTCTTCGCGAAGGCGGGGCGGCAAGAAGGGGGTGAAGAAGTCAGCGATCAGCGCGGATTCTTCCACGATCGAAGACCAGGACTGAGTCTGACTCTTGCCCCATGGGTCTTTTTGTTTTTGTTTTGTTACTTCGTCTTCTCGAAAAAAAAATAAGTCTCTAAACCGTATATGTGTCCCATGTTGTCCGACCCGATCGCGCCCTCTCTCTCGCCGATCAGGCAGAACGCTTGAGCATGCCGGGGCCTCGGCGCACGGGCGGCGACGACGCGGCGGCGAGGATCAGCTTCGGGTTGTGCTCGTCGAGGAAGCGCGCGCCGCTCGCCTTGCGGATCTCGGCGACGGCACGCAGCGCATCCGACCCCTTGCGCGCCTTGCTCGCGCCGCGCATGATCTCGCCGAGCTCCTCCCGCGCCTGCCCGCCGGGCGCCGTCGGCAGCGGCTCGGCGCCGTCGTCGGTGATCCACCCATTTCGGCGGAGGTCCTTGATGCGCAGCCGCTGCTGCGGCTTCTTCGCGAGCAGCCCACGCAGCAGCTTCAGCAGGCCGTCGCTCAGCGCGTAGGCGTCCGCGTGGGCCTCGCCGCCCGCCATCGCCCCCAGCTGCAGCTCGCCGTCCTTGATGGCCTGCATCAGCATGTACAGCGTCGGCGCCTCAAACGGCAGCGCGTGGTAGCACCACATGTACAGGCAGACGCCGAGCGCCCACACGTCGGCCGCGCGGCCCGAGTAGACCTTGGCGCCCGTCTTGTCGTCGCCGCACATCTCGGGCGCGTAGAAGGCGGGAGTGCCGGTGCCGCCCGCCCTCACGTAGTCATGGCCGACCGAGCCGGCGCCGTCGCCAATCGACGAGACGCCAAAGTCGGCGAGCTTGGCGCGGCGGTGCCGCTCGTCCCACAGTATATTCTCCGGCTTGACGTCGCGGTGCAGGATGCTGTACGAGTGCAGGTGCTCGAGCCCCAGCATCGCGTCGCGCGTCCAGCCGCGCAGCGTCGCCTCGTCGACGACGCGCCTCTCGTTGACCGGCTTGGCGAGGTCGCCGCCCGCGACGTAGTCGAGGACGAGGTAGATGTCGCCCGCCGTCTTGGCGTCGATGACCTCGTGCAGCTGCACGCAGTTGGGGTGGTGGATCCGCTTCATCACGCGCACCTCGCGCAGCACCAGGTCGAGCGCCGTCGTCCCACCGCGACCGCCGCCGCCGCCTCCGCCTCCGCCGCCTCCGCCGCCGCCCACGCGCTTCTTGGAGAGTGCCGCGCGGTTGAGCACCTTGATGGCGACGGAGCCGTACTCCTTGTTCTGGTAGGCGAAGGCTCTCGCCTCTTCTCTCGCCCCTTGTGGAGGCGTACCTGGGCCGGCGAGCTCCTTGTGGGCCAGGTACACCGCCCCATACGCGCCGCGCCCCAGCAGCCGACCCATCGTGTACTCGTTGATCTGCGTCACGGCGCCATCTGCGTCGGTGATCACCGACAGCGTCGCCGACTCGACCACCTCCGCGCGCCGCGCCGCCGCCGCCGACCGCCCGAGGCGCCCACGGTAGTGGCGCTGCACGTTGCGCGCATGGGCATCCCTCTCCCGCTCGTCCTGACAGAAGAACGACTCCGAGTCGAAGGAGCGCCGCTCGCCGCGTCGGCTCGCGCGCTCCTTGGTCGGCGCGGACAGCTGCGCCTCCTGCCCCTCGCGCCGGAGCCGCTCCAGCTCCTCGAGCGAGCGCCTGCTCAGCACCGCCGTCCACATCGTGCTCAGCTTTGCCCGCTCCGCCCTCGCGCCGCGCCCCTTTTCCCGCTCGCGCCCGTCCGAGCCGCGCTT
>Ga0209713_10000649_pt1 | contig 19734 bp, 26 predicted proteins | sample ArcOceMetagenome_3_FD_187444 | JGI IMG/M metagenome (GOLD analysis project Ga0209713, IMG submission 187444) | Marine eukaryotic phytoplankton communities from Arctic Ocean - Arctic Ocean- Svalbard ARC20M Metagenome (SPAdes) (version 2) | ecosystem: Environmental > Aquatic > Marine > Oceanic... | reverse complement strand
TCAAACTTAAACCTATAGCTAAATCTTACAAATTTAGCCTCTAAGTAATCTGGATCTCCTCTATATACTGAGTCGTAGTAAGGGTTATTAGTTGTACCATCAGGTAATTGCTGACTAACAACATCTTGCATTGTGGTTTGATAACCTCCCACTCCAAGCCCAGTAAATGGTGCTGGAAAATTTGCAGCTATATTTGCCGTTACTTCTTCCCAAAGTATAGGCGCGTTGTACGGCATATACTTAGCTACACTAATAGTATCTTCTATAACATAATAGTCAACACTGTTTAGCGCAGATTCTATGTTTATTTTTCTAGGTTGGTTTCTATTGTCAGTCCAAAACAATAACTGCTCTAGTAAGTTAACGCCATATATTGGCGCTCCTTCCCAAAAGTTTAAATAAGCTCCCTGTACCAACACGCTATTTTGTGTCGCTACTCCTTGTGATATAACAGATCTAACTATAAAGTTAGAAGCTAAAGGCTTGTATTGACCATTTGTATTATTGATCAATTTATTGTCTGTTAAAAAGAAAAACACACAAGAGTTGGCTTCAGACACTAGGTAACCAATACACACTACATTAGCATTACTTGTTACTGCTGAGAAATCAACAAGTGTATTATTCCCTAAAACATTTTCTAGCGCGCCAACGTCCGAAGACTCTGACTTACTGACCTGTATATTTAATGCGTTTCTATATTCACCCTGTGGTAACAAGCGATCATCAAGATCCTTATTCATTTTGGATTTTATAAAAACATTTTTAAACTCTGCCATTTAATTTTAGTGTTTTATCCATTTAGACTTACCTCTCATAACTTGCACTATTTCACCAAGCTTAATGTTAGACAATCTTATTTTTGCATTTCTTAATTTAGAGCTAGCCTCTCTTTTCAGCCTGTTTATTATATACTCAGGTTGATTAATTCTACTCGCTAATACAGCATGTGATAGGTAAGCATATAAGGCATCTTCTGCTAACTTAGGTATTCTACTATCCATATCGTAAGCTAAGCCATCAGAGATGTACTCTAGTATTATTAGCCTATTAACTAAATTACTTGAAAAAGATATTTTACCTTCTCTGTCGTTCATGTTGAACCAGCCGTTAACTTGAGCGTATTGTGGGTCAATTCCATATAGTTGACCATGACCTGAGTTCCAGTAGCCACCATAGCCCCAGTCAAATTCAGCCCAGTCTACGCTAGCGTTAAATTCCCCTCCTAGCATATTGTTTGTTCTCCATCTTTCCTCTGTTATCGATGTTCCTTGTATGTTTTGACCAAAGTTATCTTGAGTTGGAACACCTTCGGAATCTTGTACCGGTGCTCTATAAGGAGAGTCTGTTAGATTGTTTGCTGGATATATTATTCTTTGCACACCAGACATATCAATCCATGACATGCGAACATAATTAACATAATCCTGAGGTATGACAACACTAAGATTAGGTGGTATTGTCAGTTCTTGGGACTTAATACTTTTTAGAGTATCATAACTAAACTCTTGTAAAGCACGTTTTGCGTGAAATATTAAATCAGTTCTCTTTACACTTGGTATTAATTTACCCGCTCCTACATATGCAACTATAAAATTGTTAACTACATCATTCAAAGTTACGTACTCATAACTACCATAGTTTTGCTCTGTGGTATTACCATATGCGTTCCTGTTCCCGTAACTTCCGCCATCTAATCTTTTTAGCTGGCATACTAACACATTATTTTGAGGAAGTGCTACAAGTAGTTTTACAGTGTTACCGGTTATAGTGTATGATGCTATATATTCTGTATAAGTTATACCATCAGCACTGCTATATAGCTTAAAATTGTTTAAAGCGTAGTCTACTTCTGTAGGATCAAAAGACCCAAACACTAGATTGGTGTCAAAAGTAAATGTAAAATCAGTTTGACCTAAAGCATTTTCAACCGTAAACCCTTGAGCTCCAGCGTAGTATTGTTGATTAGTTTCGTTTATAACTCCCATCTATTAGCTTTTTTTATTTACTTCTTTTCCTTGAACTTGTTGCGCGGCTATTTGAACTATAGAAGGATCTTGTATTATTATACCAGCATAGGCTAGTACTCTTAATATAATGTTAACTTGTTCTGATTCGTGTAATTCAAAATCTCTAGATCCTGTGCCTAAACTAGGATCAAAGTAATTACCGTTAAATATGTATTGACCTCTACCAGCCGTTGTAAAGCCCCATATAGGTGAAATAGGTTTTCTTATGTAATCAACCTCTATATTACTTGTTATACTGGTTGGATTTATATATATTACGTTCTGCAAGTGGCTATTTATAGTTGAACCAGCATTGTTTACATTACCTCTATTTTCGTATAAATACGTAGGAAAACTTTTTGTTGCTTTTGTTAAAGGAGATCTTTCTATGTTGTAGAAATCTGTTCTAGATAATCTTTGTAGTTCTATTTGATTACCTCTATCGTCTTTGTATATTGCAGTACCTAATCTGTAAAAATCTACAGTAGCTCCGTACTTGTCTACGGTTGGTAAAGTAAAATATGCTAGACCTGGGTTACTCGTGTTATCGTATACAGCGGACCCAAATGTTTTAAATATAGCTAACTTTTCGTCAAGATTCATTATCCTGTCAGCGTAGTCAACATCCGCTTGTGGCACTCTTAATTGCTGGTTTAAGTCTTCAAAGTATTTCTCAAATATATCTAATTGAACTTGAGTACCTACCTCATTAAATTCAGCAGGGGTTAAATAACCTCTTTGCTCTTTATTTATTATAGACAATACTGTTTGATATACAGTGTTTACGTTTACAGCCATACTTGTTTAAATTATAATACACTAGGGTACCATTAATATGATACCCTAATATATTAGTATCACTTGTTTATACTCTTTTTTCTATAGATTTATAAACCTCTACACCTTCATCTGTTTTAAACCACGCAGCTAGTGCTGAGTATGGGTTTTCGTCAAATGGTACAGTGAATAGTTTTCTGTCATTTGAACTCCAGTGAAAAGTTCTTTGATCTTGTGACAGGTTAATTATTTGAGCTTCAATAGCTTTTATACCAAAGTTTCTTAGCTGAACGTTTTCATCGTTGGCTAGATTCAAAAATAAATCTGGTTTTCTTTTAGCAAATAATAACAAATCTCTTTTAAGTTCTTTAGACTTCATATTAGAAACAGAACTTCCTTTTTCAACTCTAAGTATAGCCTCAGCTTGATCAATATCCATCTCCATTGCAGCATTAAGTGCACGCACTTCCATTTCTATGATATCTAAATCATCTTCTGCATCTTCAACAGAATCAAACTCAAAATATTTTTTATCTCTTAGTGGGTGGTATAAACTTAGTAGTTTTTGAAGAATTTGGTTTTCTTCTGGAACACTTAGTATACCATCTCTAAAAGTAATATGCCCCAACGTTACCTCACCTTTTTGCTCATCTGTAAAAGGACTGTTCATGTTAGTTGCATACCTTAATTCTCTTTGTTTAGCTTGATCTTTATCAAAATACAACAAAGGACTTTTTCTAGTATGTTTACCTGGAATCGTTAATGTTAATGGTTGTTTATTACCTTTAACAATATAGGTTCTAGGTTTTACTTCCCACTCTGGTTTAGTGGGTACTACTGGAGCAGTGATTTTTTGCACTGCTACTTTCTCTTGAGGTGCAACCTCAACTTTTTTTGCTTCAGCTGTTTTAGCCATAATATAATATAATTTAATAATTGATAAAAGTAATAATTACCCCCGTTAATATAACGAGGGTAAGAATTACATTTGAATCCTTAGATTCCTTTGAATAACACGAAGTTATTTGCAGCTTGTACTACTAAACATCTTTCAGATAAGAAGTTTACAGTCATAGCATCTAGGTCGCTAGTGAAAGCTCCACCAACAGAACCAGTTAACCAAGACTTCATACGTCTGTCATCGGCTTGTGAAGCACGGTAACGAACGTGTAAGAATGGTCGTCTGATGTTTGTTCCTAGAATCTGATCGTAAACAGTAGAAGTTCCAGCAGGAACTAACATACCTTCAATAGAAGCAGGTCCAGTCATAGCTCCACGAGTAGAAGCATCGTTTAAGTATTTCCAGTCAGTTTTGTAGAAATCGTAAGATCCTCTACGGAAACCAGAAAAACCTAAGTTTAATGCCATCTCTTCAGAGTTTTCAAATAATCCAAAAGCAGTTCCACCGCTTCCTCCAGATGAGATAGCAGCTAGCATATCGTCAAAATCAAGATTAGTGTTTCTGTTTAAGAATAACATGTTCTCTTCGATTGCTCCTTGAGTATCTAAATTTCTAAGAATATCATCAAAGTCATTTATACCGTTAGCAGCAGAGAATCCAACCTGTACATTACCTCTGTTCTCAACAGCAGCAAATAAACCTTCTGTACCAGTAACACCTGCGATTGTAGATGTAGCAGCAACTGACTCACCTTCTACAACAGACATTTCTAGGTAATCCTCAAAACGTAGTCTTGTTTCAGACTCTGCTTTTAGGTACCATAAGTATCCAGACGTTCCATCTTCAGTAGCAACTTCTACCCAACCGATCTGAGCTGTGTCAGAACCATTGATTGAATATTGAGTTCTAATGATAATTGGCTTGTTAGAAAACTGAGTAAATGCAGGAGTTATTGTTTGAATAGGGTAGTTATTACCCGCCACTGCTAATGCTCCAGTTCCAGCAATTGTAGTGTTTGTTCCTTTTGGATATTCAGAACCGTAAACAAATATCTTTACGGTGCCAACTAGTCCTTCAGTAGCTAATGTAGCAGAACCGTAAGGTAACACGTTTAATACACCTGTTGCAGTCTGTGATCCTGTTACTAAACATTTTGCCTCTCCACCAAAGTCATCCATCACTACGATAGTTTGTTGTGGAGATATAACGTTAATAATGGTTGCGGCAACTGGGATAGTAATAGTACCTGCAGCGCTGTTAAACGTACAGTTATCATATGCTACGTGTAGTCTGTTTTGTTCAGACCAGATCACTTGATCAGATGTCATTGGTAATTCAGCCCCAACCATACGTAAGAATCCAGATAGCGTACGATTTCCGTAACGCTCTACTTCTGCTTCGTAAAGTTCAGGTAGGTATTGTTGCGCGAAGTTTCCACCTGCAGCGCCGTCAAATGTTAGATAGTTATTGGCAAGCGGCTGTTGCTGCTGCGATGGTACTATCGAACCAAATTGTGGTGTTAATGCCATAATTTAAAAGTTTAATTAGTTAAATTTTCGTTTTTTAATTTTTAGTTTAGACGAATCTAATCCGCTTATTGATTTTACTTTTAACCCGTTTATAAAGACGTTTCCATCTGCAACTTGCCTAGGTTTGCCGTTACTTAAGTTTTTAGATGAGTCAACGATGTTTTTAATACCATCAGCTCTTCCTTGTTCGTAAAAATGATTAGCGATTTTATCCGAGTTCATAGCAGCATACATAGCTTTGTGATAACCAGAAGGATCTGTCACGGCTCCCTTTTTGTCTACAAATTTTGAAACAAAACTGTTTACATTGAGCTGTGATTTACCTACTTCAGATGGGTTTTGTAGCTTGTATCTAAACTTCTTTTCTCCTAAACTGAAATCAAAACCTTTGAAATCATCGTTAAAAATTTGTTCAGTTTGCGCTTTAAAATCCTGCTGAAGAGTCTTCGCATTCTCTTCTTGCTGCTTGTATCTATTGAAAAAGTCCGTAGCTTTTTGCTGATCTTGGGTAGCACCAGGTCTCAACTTGATTTCCTGATAGTATTTATCCTTCATAGCATCAAGCTCCTTACGGGCTTTAGCAACTTCTTCCTTGAAAGCCAATTTCTTTTTTCTAATATCTCTTGGCTCGTCAAGATCCTCATCGTAAGAAAAATTGTCTTCCATAAGAAAATCAACTTCTTCTTTATCAAGATGAGGTTTAGTCTGTTTGTAATACTCGTTGAGTAGTACTTTTTCGTTTACGTTAGAGTAGTCATGGTTAAGTCTTACATAATCCTCTATTGTTCCACCTGTCTGAGACATAAAGTCTACAAGTGATTGTATGTTTTCAGGCAATGCTTTGCCTTGGGTAACTTGATCTTTAACAGCTTGCTCTGCTTCTTCGTAGAGCTCTGTTGTTTTTTCATCTACCTCTTCTTCAGTTATTTCCTGTATAGGGCTTTCTAATTCTTCTTTGGTGTCCCGTACTTCTTCAGCCACTTCTTTGCTGTCGCCACTGTCTTTGGACTCTTCGATAATAACATCGCTATCATCTGTCTTTTGTGTTTGAACGGCATCTGTTTCTTTTTTTTCTGTTAAATCAACCTTTATAACATCTGGTACAACTTCTCCTTGTGCTTCGGGTTTTGATAAATCAACCTTAACTGGTTCATTGTTTGATGTATCGGAAAATTTCTTCGGTGATTTTCTTTTACCTTTTAAAGAAAACTCCCCTTCTTGTTTGACCTCTACGGCCGCTTTTACTTCTGACATAATATAATATTATAAAATTAAAAATTATTTAGGACCAAAGGCTTCTAAGCCGAAGTCACCTAAACTATCGTTAGTAGATTCAAAGTCGATAGGAGTTCCATCGTTTTGTCTCTGCTGTATCATTTGTGATTGCTGTGTTCCTATTATTCTAGCTCTTTTATCTTTTCTATCTTCAATATCACCTTCTTTACCTTTCTCTCCATTGAATCTTTCTTTAGCTAATTGAACATTGTAATTAAACTCCTCAGCCATAAGCTCTCTTTTTATAGCTGCTTCAGCTTGCATTCGCTGTATTTCAAATTGAGACTTAGCTTGCTCCAACTGCATTTTTTGATCAGTTAGTACTTGTTGCTTTTGAGTTTCAGCCATAGCTGTTTGTTCAGCTAGTTGACCGTTTGCTTGAGCTTGAGCTTGCATGTTAGCCTGTGATGCTTTTTGATCTCTCTCTTGTTTTAGTCTACGTTTTTGCTTAAGCATTTGATTAGCTAGTTTCAAATTACGTATTTGCCTAAGGTCAATAGCATCTTCTAAATCAATACCACCGGTTTGTAAGGCAACCTGTATGTTTTGTTCAAGTTGTGCTTTTTCCTCTTCGTCAGGTTCTAAGTCTAGGAATATACCAAAGTCATGTAAGTTTAAATTAGATATCTCTGATAATGTCTGAACGTTAAACGTTGATATAGAATTCTTTAGTGCTTCAGCTGTTAGTGGAAATCTAACTACATCAGCTAGCTTTTTAGATATATTCTCACATAATCTCAATGTCAAGTATAGACTAGCGTCGTTAATATGTTTAGTAGCTATATTTGATTGTTGTGCAGCTATTTTTTGTAGCCCAACCAACGTGTCTCTATCAGGTAAACTACCATCTCTAGCTTCGTTAAGACCTGTTACGTCTCTAATCATTTGAACATAATAGTTATATGTGCTCGTTAACGCGGCTATCTTTCCTTGTCCTGAGGAAGATGATAATTCTTGAACCGGTACTTTACCTGCATTCATTGCCCCGTCTTGAGTTAGCGATCTACCAACAACAGATCCAGTCTGAAAGTACATGTTAAGCGCCTCTGCTGGGTTATAGTTAGTACCATTACCTAGATCAACTTCAGCTAAACCATCCATATCCAAGAACACACCATCTGGTACCATTCTTGAGATTACCTGCTGAAGCTTTAGATGTGTCAATTGAATCATGTCTGCAAAGCCTATAGTTTTACTAACGATTGATTCTATTCTACCTTTGTAAATTCTAGGCGCACATATAGTGTAATTCATTTCCACTTTAGTAGTGTCAGCCATTGGCCTGGTCATGTTCTCTGCCATTCTCCAGTCTAGCATCATGTTTGTTCCTAGCACCTTAACACCTTCAAATAAAACCTCTATGCTTCTTGAAACTCTGTCAAACTTGTCACTAGGTGGTGGATTAAAAGCGTCTGTTTTTTCTAGTACTTTTTCTAAACCTTGATCCGTTTGCTTTAACTTGAACACTTGATCCATATATGTCTTATATTCAAAATATAAAACCTGTACTGTGTTTTCATCATATGCACCCCAGTTGTTTATGTAGTTTTGGTTGCTATATGATTTTTGTATTTTAGTTAATTCCTCGTCTGATATGTGAGGAAATTGTTGTTTAATCTCTGCTATAGTAACCGCTTTAACTTCTCCAACATAGTATACATCTTCGAAGTTTGGGTCTTCTGTATATGAATGAATCATATAAGCAGGATCAACATAATCTAAAGTTATACCTTCTGATATGTTAAAGTTTGTTTTTGCTGCCGCTATACCTAATGTTACAAGATCATAGTTTAACCTACGTTTTAATAACTCAAACTTATTCTTGTCTAAGGTCTGAGTTATAGCTTCTTCTTCTGCTATTTCTATAGCTTGCTTGTAAGATAGTTGTAAATGCAACTCCATCTCTTCCATTGTTTTAGGAAGATCCATTGGTGGTATATTTGTTTTAGATATATCTTGACCTGTAGTTCTTTTTACTTCTTGTATTATATCTTGACCAAACATATCCATAGCTAAACCAGAGGCATAGTCTGTTCTTTTCTTTATAGACGCTGGATCATTAGCATAAGCTTTAATGTCATAATCTTTGTTGGATATACCATTGGTTAGTATATCTACAAACTTAGATAGTATAGGAACTGGCTTCCAGTCTAAGTTCAAATAAGACAAATCACCGTTTATAGATAATTCATCTTTATATTTTTGTGTTGATTGCTCTCCTCTAGCATAAAGTCTACGCGTGTGGTAGTTATTAAAAGAAGTTAGATATCTATTCCCATTAGTTCTACCTTGTGCAAACCACTCTGACTGTATAGCGTCAGCAACCTGCGAACCATACTTGAGGCTTAATTTTTCCTCCAAAGGTACTACCTGATTGGGAAACGCACTGTTAGCATTATAATTTATATTCATTTACTTTATAATTTTAGAAGCAATACCGGTGTTATCATATTTTTTTATACCTAAATTATAAGATATAATTTCTCTTTTTGGTATGGGTCTATATCTATTTTTATTGCAAGCCATCAACGCTAGTCCAGAACTGATAGATGCATCATGCTTTGTTCTGTTGTTTATGTTGAATCTACTCCAGTCATTTAATGTTTTTTGAAAATACATATCACCATAACCTCTTTCTTGTAAACCTATAAAGTTTTCTATGTATGTCTCTATGGCAGCAGCGTGGGCTTGCTTGATATCCTCACTTGAGTTTGGTATACCACCAATATCTCTTTCGGTAACAGAAAGCTTATTGTATAGCTTGTCTGGTCTGTTCATTGAAAAACCTCTATATCCTCTACGTTTAAAATGATATAGCAATCTAGGTTTATTATTTTCACATAATATAGGCATTCCATAAAATACGCAAGCCATTAAAACATCTTCAAAAAATATCTCAGCTGTTTGGGGTCTTGCAATGTATTCTAAAAAAAAGTGATTAGGCGGCACGTCTAGCATGCTAAAGCTGGTTAAACCATGGAGAGCTCCGTTGGAACCTCTATTATCAACCGTGCCCGATATGTCATAACTGTCACAACCAAAAGCTCCTAAGCCGTCATTACCTGGATACTTAACACCGTTCTTTACTATTACACGATTTTGAAGGTTTTCAGGCGGAACCCAAGTAACTAAAAATCTACCACTATTATTTGGAACAAATATAACGCTAGTATCTTTAATGCCATCTCTCCATTGAAAACTACCTTTAGTAACTAGAGAGCTATGCTTTAAGTCGCCATTGAAATCTATTTGCTCGTATATTTTTGTTAAATTAAATAAAGACTGCTTTGCTTCGTCTCTAAACGCATGGTCTTCTGTCCTTGGAAATTGTCTGTAAAATTCATTTAAAGCGTCTTGATCTCCTTTTAAACCATCAACTTCGTTTTGCCAGTATTCTATAACGCCAAAGTCTATAACATCTCCTTGTGGTCCTACAACTTCTTCTTCTGGTGTATCGAATACAGGTGTGCCATAAGAATCAATGTATCCCTCGTAGTTCCATTCCATAGGTATGAACAAAGAATAGAGTCCTGAGCGAGTCTGTCCGTTGCGGTTTCTTTTTTTAACGTCTGAATCATAGTAAAGTTTTTTAAAGTTTTCACCACCTTTATCTAAAGCGTTTGAGGTTGACCCCATCATGCACTTGCCTATAACTCTACTACCTAATCTTAGTGTTGTTTTCGTAACCCTCCAGTTGTTGAGGATGTTGTTCGGCCTTTCCCATTTACCCGATTCGTCGTGGACGAGGAGTTTGAGTTTCTCACCATCGTACGAGTTGTCGCCTGTATTCTTCCAGTCGATTGTGGTATCAAGACCTGTGATCTCTTTGACCGTTTGGTTTGAGTCAAGTTTCTTACGTGTAAACTTTGAGGCGGGGACTCTGTATGCGAGCTCGGTTTTTGGCCTGTCCATACCGTCCTGTATTGGTTTGAAGAAGAATGGGTAATTAACCGATATTGGGACAACCTTATCTGTGAACATCGATTTAGCATCGGGACCCGATTTGGACAATATTCCGTACCGTGAATCCGAGGATATAGTTGCAAGATTGACGGTCTCAGCCGAGGACATAAAGGAAAACCCTGATCTACGGTTTTTAAGATAACACATTCCATAAGACCGCTTGTCGGCCTTGCATGCCTCCCAGAATATAAAGAATAATCTATTTGCTTCTCGAAAGTCTGGCTTCCCAACATCAATTTTGGACCACTGCAGGTACATAAAGTGAGTACCAGTAATGTAAGTATCCAGATCCTTATTATTGAACCAAAAACCTTGCTCTCTCCTAGTAAACTCTTTATCGATGTAATCATACCATTTTTCTTTGAAATCTATTGGGTAATTCTCCCAGTCAAATATTGTTTTTATTTTCTTTAACTCATTCGGTAATTCTGTTCTTTCCCAAGACCCTGACTTAAACTCAACAACATCTTTAGGTTTAGGTAACGCAATCTTTAGGTTTTGTATATCGTATATTTCTCCTATCTCACCCGTCTTGCTTATAACAACAACGTCGTGTTCTTTATTATAACCGTACTCCCACTTCTTATACCTGTTATTCTTTTTTATTATATGAGGCTTGATATGATCCTCTGCTATTTTAAATAAACTTTGAGTATACATTATCTAGACCTCCCCTCTGCAAAGCCTTTAAAAGTTTTTTCTTTACTTTCTCTAGGCTTTTCGTTTAGTATAGCTTCCTCCTCTTGAATCCTTTGTAATATTTCAAAAGCATCGAATATAGCTAATTTCTTAGTAGCCGCCGCATTTTTTAATCTGTCTGCTGATATATCATCGTCGGAATCAACAATAGCTTCTTTAGCTACCTTTATTAATTCTTCAACGGCTTTATGCCCAGCTAGGATTATATTCTTCTTCGTCTTCTTTATATCCATGTTCCAATAAAATATCATTTGATTTCATACAATATAAACGTTCACCATCTATATTAAACTCCCATTCAGACCCAGCTTTAAATGTCACCATATGTCCTGGGGTTATTCCTAGCTCTTCTAAGGAGCTATTACCTATTTTTAGTATACCAATATTGTTTGCTTCTTTATTGTTCATTAGAAGCTCTGTTTCTTTAATTGGTATTATAAAACAACGGTCGTTAATAGATCGCCATTTATCTTTTCTTTTATATAGGTATACTTGGTCAACACTAGCAAAATACAAATCATCTTTAAAATAAGACCTGCTGTTTGTTTGCTTTCCTTGCATATTGTAGAATCTTCTAAAAACATTCTGATGTATTACAACTATATCACCCTGTTTAACAGGTGTTGCAATAGCGAGAGGCGTTGATACTACTTCAGCAAATCTATTTACAAACTTCCAACCTTCTATTTTAGTGTTTAAAACTAATTCAGTGTCTCCTATTTTTTTTGTATTTGCATATCTATCACCTATCGGCTTAACGATAAAATCATATACACTTTTCATTAGTACTTTATATCATACTCTATAGATATAGCCATGTTAGAATTAAATTTCTTCCATGGCAATACCTCGTCGTTTTTCTTAATGTAAATGTTATATGATGAATCTTCATCTTCTAATAGAATGTGAGATATAGTGTGACCACCATAGACCTCTTGAGCTACAGAATAGTGCATAGCGTCATTTTTATAATCAGCACCTATGCTAATTTTCCTTATGACATTATCCATCTTTCTCTACTTTAGTACATGAACCGTCTTCTAAGCTAATGTTGACAGCCCCGTATTTTCCTTCAAGATCACTTTTTGTATCTTCTATATTTTTATTTAATTCGGCTACTTTATGAAGCAGTCCGTGCTTTTGAGTTTCTAGAACACCAATGCCAGTTAACATCTCGTTTAATGTTTTTTGTTGTTCTACTATTTTCTCTAATTCTTTCTTTGTTATTTTATTTACTTTTTTCATTTTATTTAATTTAATTTAATTACTATTTTTTTTACTAATTTATATGTTCCTAGTAAAGACCAGGTGGTAAACACCAAACCTAAAAAACTCATTGGGTTTAAGTAAAGATTGGTACTTGTGTCTGTTAAGTCAAAATACCAAACTGACCACAAAGTGACTGCTAGTAATAATGTTAATATTTTCATTTGATTTAATTTAATTATTTGTTTTTTCTATTTTTTTAGCTTTCTCCCAGCTACGGCCTACAAAATAAGCACCATATACTGTTACTAAAAGAGTTTGAAATATTGGTATGTATTCGTCTGCTATCTTAAAATCACCTGTATTTCCATCAAAAAAGGCACATACAGTAAATATAACAGTTAAATACACAAGAACCATAGGGCGTATATTTTTAGAGAGCACACTGTCTGATGCCATATCTGACTTCCACCTTTCGGTTACTTGCGATTGGGCTTCACTGTCAGCTTTCTCTAAGATCTCAACCATTAGCCTTTTGGCCTCAAGCTTTTCTTCCTTGGTAGTTGTAAGCTTATCAATGACGTTACCAACTTCGCTGATAACGCCACCTGTAAGCCATTGAATTATCTTGTCCAATGTTATTTATTTAATTTAATTTCTAATACTTCTTTCCCATTTGGAAAAATATAGTCATACCCTGGATACATAATAGTAGCATAACCTCTGTCGTCAATACCTAAAACTTTACTCTCAACACCTTTCATGGTAATTTTATTACCAGCTATTAAGTTAGTTTTTTTATTTACGTCAGGACTATTTTTTAAATACCCTTTATTTGAATACACTATCTTCCTCTTTTATTTCTGTTCTTTATTCTTTGTTTTGCAAGTTCTGTTTGCTCGTTATTGTAGTTTGTTGTTTCACCTACTCTCGCATTTCCCTTGCCATCATCATCAAGATAATCAGCAAGAGTACCAAATGTTTTACCTTCTTTAGCAAGTTTCCTTGATTCGTCGAAGTGCATGTTTTCAGTCTGTTTTTGAGTTCTAGCAAAGCGATTGAGACCTCCGTCGTCTGACCCAATAACAGGTATCATATCTGCCAATTGCGTTCCAAGGTCACCTGCACCTCTAGATATAGTTCTACCTAGTTTTGAAAAGAAACCTTGAGCAGGTCCCTCTCCCATATATTTTGAAGCTCCTCCATAGCTCATTACGTCCATTGCTTTCATAGCTCCTTTATCGTAGCCGCTAGCTCGTCCAGGTCCAAACTTTTGAGCATAACCCATTTTACCAGCTCCTTCTTTTGCTTGATTTCTCGCCATTTCTTTTGCAGGCGCACTCGGTTTCTTTGCGGAATAACTTCCGCCGTCTTGATTTGTTTTCATGTTTCTATTTTTATTTTTATATTATTTTTTTTCAGCGGCATACGCTGCTTTTTCCCAAGGACCTTTACCTGCTTGCATAACAGAGTAGTCATATTCTTTTCCTTTGAACATCACTTTACCTGCACCAACATTGTAATCTAGTTCACCGTTTTTAAATTGGTCAACGTGTACTTGTTCGTGTGCTATGGTATTGTCTAGTTCTTTTTTACTAGAATTTTTAACAGCATCTTCGTTTAAAATAATAACTCCATTTTTAGGTGTTCTCGCAAATACAGGATCATCACCCATATCTCTTTCGAACACAGATGTACTCATTTTATTGAGATTAAAAAAAGGTTTTATATTAAATGCCATTCTTGTTTATATAAGGAAATTTGTTATTGAACCACTCTTGCCTGTTATTGCAACCACAATTAATATTAAGCCCGTCAGAGACAATGTCAACGACGTGCTTAATACCTGTTTTGTGTGTGAAGTTAGCTATGCTATCTCCTAGTCCTTTAGGTTTCATTTACTATATAGAGTTGCTTGAAGCAAATGAAGCTTGTACAAAGTACATTTGGCTATCATCGCCTCTTACACCAGTACCATCTAAACTTAATTGAACTTGTGAAGAAACTCCACCTGGGTTAGCAGTTAATGCTCTGTTTACAGCTTGTGAAGGCATGTTCTGATATACAGAAGGTACCACTGGAGCAACGATCGCTACAGCACCAGAAACTGGACTTGAATCTACGTTTGTTCCCACGGATAATGTAAGTACTCTTCCACCTACTGTTCCAGCCGCAGCTGTCCCACTTACAGGGTCAGCTCCTGCAACTAAAGCAGATGCTAATCCTACATACTCGCTTAATGTAATAACTACCGATCCAGCAGCTGCGCCATCTGAAATGCTTTCAATTTTTGAAACATCTAATAATACGTCCCTTTGTCCGTTTCCACCTGTTAATGTTTCTGCATTATCAATTCTGAATTTAATAAATTTTGCCATAATTTTTGTTGTTTGTTGTTTGTTGTTTGTTGTTTGTTGTTTGTTTTATATGATTTATTACAGTTTTCTCTGTTTTGTTAAAATTTAAAAGTAGCGTTAGCACTTACACTAGTGTTGTCTGGGTCTTTTGAGAAATTAGCTCCATAGGTTGTTTGCCCACTTTTAGAGTTACCTGCTAAACCAAAACCGTAACCGCCTTGAGAATTAGCATTAGCTGATACTTTAAAATTAGGTATCGGGCTATAGTTAGCGTTAGCTGAATAATCTACTTTTGGATCTTTGTTTTCTATACTAGGTGTTGTTCTATTGGCATTAACCCCAAGACTTAAGCTTTGGTCTTTGCTTTGAGCTGGGCCAGCATTAGCTTTTATAGCTTTATCTTTGCGCGCCATGTACTCTTCAGTAGAATGAGCGCTAGTGTGTCTAGCAGCTCCTCGATGCTTGTCATCGTATTTAAGATCACCTGCTAGTTTTGATATATGCTTCTCGTCAGCTGTCATGTCTATATCGCTATGACCATGCTTGTTGTCATAGTCTACATCTTCTTTTAGATACTGCATGTGTGCTTGATCATCTCTTCTTGTAGCGGCAAAGTTATGACTTGTTACTCTAGTATGTCTAGAGTTTCCGCTGTATTTTCCGTAATGCCCGTCCTCGTATATTGCCATAGTTTAATTATTTACCCATTATCAATTCAGTAGCTGTTGTTCCCGTCGCTAGTACATAGTCTACTATAAAAGGCAGTTTACTACCAGCTTGAACACCTTTTATTGTTATTGCATCCGTAGCCGTTGGAAGTCCACCAGCAGCAGCTGTTACTCCTACCATTATTACTTTAATATCAGTACCGGTCGTAGAGTTTCCTACGTATATAGCTGATGCATTTAAAAATGTAGTTGAGTTTATAGTATCACTTACGGTTAATGATTTAACTTCTGTTATGAAGTCAGGTTGATTTCCAAATTGTCCCATTTTTGTTTTTTTTTTAATATTCTCTACCTTGAGCGCAAAGAACTGCATTAAGTGGTTTATAAGGTACGCTGGCTTGATTTAACTTGATACCCGTTATACCTCTGGAGCTTCCTTTTCCTTTTGGAAACATGTCCGTGTTTAACGGCCCGTCCCATATAGCTGATTCTCCTACTTGACCTGATGATAATACAGGATTTTTAATTATTGATTTGCTTTTGTGATCCATGTTATATTTTTTTATTTATTCTCATTTTAGCTGCACCAACTGATGCGTTTCTCATAAACTCACTACCAAACATATCGGCTGCAGGATCTCCAGGAGAAGGCATTGCTTCTTGTAGTGATCCAGGTGATGGGGATGCGTTTAATGTTCCTGTTGCTACCGGCGCCGGTGGTGTACTAGATGCGTCACCAAAACTACCACCTGTTACAAATTCCTGTATTGGTTGGACTGACTGCACAGGATCTTTACCAGCTCCTTCTATTGCGTCTAGTCTTGTTTCAAGATTTTCAAACCTTTGTTTCATTCCAGCTCCTCCAGAGTTAACACTTGCTGTAGCTCCTTGTTGTTTTGATCTTAAGGCACGTTGCATAGCCGCATTAGCGGTTTGCCCTGCCGCGCCGACTGCTCCTCCTGTCATAAAATTATTTCCTGCTCCACCACCCATTGCTGATGCTGCCGCTGCTGCTTGACTCATACTATCTGTTTTTGTCTCTGTTAACGTTATATACGGATGTTTGTAATACTTTATCCATATATGTTTTTCCTTGCATTATAGAGTTTCTTCTTTCGCTTGTAGGTATATCATCTTCTCCAGTCATTATTCTATAGACTTTTCTTATAAGTTGTTTACCTTTAAAAGAAACTTTATATATATTATATTTTTGGGTTGTTCTATTTCTTTTCCTCCAGACCGTTATCCAGTCTTCTTGAATAAGCTTATTCCATCTCCTGTTGTTCCAGCTAAAAGAATAACTCCCCATTTTAAAATCATCGATTGTAAACATGTCTATACAATCTAAGTATATAAGTAATTCAAGTTCAGCGTCAGTTAAGTCGTTGTTTCTACAGGCCCATTTGCGTATCGTACGGTAATGTTTTAGCAGATTGAAATCTTTTAAATCTCCTGCTTCTAGCCTTTTCATATCACAACGACAATATCTTGAACTTTTATTACTTGTAATTTTTTACCATCATGCTCTATATTATGACCTGCATGTTTGTCATAAAATATATAATCGTTCTTTTTAAGAAATGATTGATCACCTGGATCTATTACTTCTGCTTGAACGTATCTAATATCGTCTCTATCGTTTTCAGATAACAACAAACCTCCTTCGGTTTTAGTTGTCTTCTTTTCTAGCTTATTAACTAATAAATAACTACCTACCGCTTTCATCAATTCTCATATTATTAATTACACAATCAGTTGATAGTATTGTTGTCGCTACTGAAGCCGCATTTTTAAGGGCGCTCTTTGTTACAAGTAGCGGATCTATAATACCAGCCTTAATCATATTTACCATATTTCCTGTAACCACGTTTATTCCTTCGCCTGCCTTCTTAGGTTCATCAACCTCAAGACCAGCGTTTTTCAAAATTGCTTTCCACGGTGCTTTAATTGCTTTTCTTAATATGCCTTCTCCAGGTATTTTTTTATCTAAAACCTTTGAAGCATTTAATAAAGCTATACCACCACCTGGTACTATACCTTCTTTTATTGCGGCTCTTGTAGCGCATATAGCATCTTCTACTCTATCTTGTTTTTCTTTTAACTCTATAGCTGAATTAGCTCCTACTTTAACCACCGCTACCTTAGCGCTTAGTCTAGCGAGTCTTTGCTCCAAACCTACTCTAACATGTTCTTTGTTAGTTTCTAATAATTTAGATCGTATCTGTTTTATTATAGAATCAACTTCTTCTGAATCTTTTTCAACTCTAATTATTGACTTGTCTTTTTCTGTAACAACCTTAATACATCGCCCTAGATAATCTACTTCTATAGAACTTAAATCATCACCTAGGTCTTCGTTAACAACTGTAGCTCCTGTTAGTAATGCCAAGTCATCTAGTATCTCTTTACGTCTCAATCCATATGCTGGTGGATCTAATACGTTTATCTTTATATTGCCTTTCATTTTATTCATAAGCAGCGCAGACATAACATTTGCTTCTACTTCACCTATGATCAATAAAGGTTCTTTTGTTTGTATTACATGCTCTAGTACCGGCTGTATCTGTCTTATCGAGTCAACCTTAGAATCTATAAGTAAAACTAAAGGATTGTCTAGCTCTGCTGTACCTGTATCTTTGTTTGTTATAAAGTTAGGGTTTAATAATCCTTTGTTGTACTCTACACCCTCCACAACTTCAACGCTTGTTTCGCCTTCTGCCGATGGCTCCATAACTACTAAACCTGCGTCTCCTACCTTCTTAAACGCATCCGCGATAATAGAACCTAAAGCTTTGTCGTTGTTTGTAGATATAATAGCTATGTCATCTATCTTGTCTTTAACTGGTACAGATTGTTTCTCTAGTTCTTTTATAATTATATCTACACCATTTAGCACCTGTTCTTTTACAGCTCTAACGTCTTTGTTGTCTAGCTTGTAAGCTTCGTCTAGTATGGCATGTGCCAAGATGGTAGCGGTGGTAGTACCATCACCAGCCTCTTTAACCGTCTTGCGAGCTGCTTCTTTTAAAAGCGTAGCCCCTATGTTTTCTACTGGATCTCTAAGAAATATAGCATCTGCAACCGTAACACCATCTTTTGTAATAAGCGGATTACCTCCTGTGTCTTCTAGTATAACACATTTACCGCTAGCCCCAAGTGTGGAGCTAACAGCTTTTGTGAGTTTCTCTATTCCTTTAAATATTTGATTCCTAGCATCGTCTCCGAAGCTAAGGTTTTTTACTATAGCGTCTGCCATGATTTAATTAAATTTGATTTGATTATTATTTAAAGGTCTTTACTACCTTTGGTCCTTTGATGAATTCTAGTTTTGCCGCGTAGTGCTCGATGCTACCATCAATAGCAGCTTCAGCTGATTCAATAGTTTCTCTCCTAGTTACATCTAGCCAGTTATCGCAGCATGTATCTTTATCTGGATCACAATTACAATCTGGATCTTTATACTCTGTTTGGTAAAATCCATTAGGTAGTTGAACAATCCTCCAGTTTTTCTTTTCTGATAAGTGTTTCCACCAATTTATCTGGTCTTGGGATAATTGATTTGGTTGACTAGACCATGTGTCAGTCTTATAATATAATGTCATCGGTTTTGGTTTTAGTTAGACATTTGGTTATGCTCTTACCCGAGCAGGGTATGTGTTTATTATCACTTGGTTTTATTTGTTTTTACCATGTTACCGCTAAAGCTACTCTAGCAAGACCCTATTGATGTTACTACTCCTGAGCTATTTACAGTATACGTACCGCTTCCGCTACCATTAGAATTAAACTGCCTTCTTCCTCCTGCAAAAAGTGGGGTGGTTCCCAGATCTGAATAAACAGTATCATTTACAGCGGGGAAAGTACCACTACCAGTATGGTAAAAAGTAGCGTTAGAACTAGTGAGACTACAAGGATTTCTTGGAGAAGAGGTGTTACTAAGAAAAGCTGTAAAAGCGTTCTGCGATCCGTAATCTCTAAAGTTTAATAATTGATCCTTGCTTCCTTCGTATGCTGAATTAAAATAACTAGCAATAGCGTCAGAAAAACAATCGTTTAAATCATCTGTTGTTGGGTTAACTTCTGTAACCACATCTTGTAATGTAAAAGTTGTAGTATTTGGAACACCCATTATATTCCTGCTTTTTCTAATCTTGCTTCTAACTCAGCAATTTTAGCTATTAATAAATCTATATACTTAACTGACTTAAATCCTTCATCATTTGTAACAACAAACTCAGGATTACTAACTTCTAATTCTTGTGCTATAACACCAACTCTATAATCTTCAGAAGAACCTTTCATAGTAAAAGATTTCCATTCTGCACTTATAGCTTTTGGCCCAAGGTCTAT
>Ga0209713_10000647_pt1 | contig 19758 bp, 2 predicted proteins | sample ArcOceMetagenome_3_FD_187444 | JGI IMG/M metagenome (GOLD analysis project Ga0209713, IMG submission 187444) | Marine eukaryotic phytoplankton communities from Arctic Ocean - Arctic Ocean- Svalbard ARC20M Metagenome (SPAdes) (version 2) | ecosystem: Environmental > Aquatic > Marine > Oceanic... | reverse complement strand
ACTCCCATTGGTCAGACTTTGTGTAGTCCATTTGGAAATCAGGGTCGTACATGAGCATCGTGTTTTCTTGTACTTCCAGTGCGCGGACCTCCTCCTCAGTGGGTGCCCTGGCGTCGGCCGTACCGAAAGCGAACTGTTCGACGCCGGCTGGGTGAATGGACCCAACGCGGATCTGTAGGCCCTGCTCGAGGCTTGGGTCAAGGACAGGCGCCGTGGCAAAGTGGTTGAGCCTAGAATTGCCGTTGTGGTTGCGGTGCTTGTTCTCGGTACCGTGGGTGGTCCGATTCCGGGGGGCAGTGCAGTTCGCAGCGATGTGGCCGTTTTTGTTGCAGTTGTAGCACTTGGTCTCGGGGCACTCACTTCGCTGGTGGCCTGTCTTCCCGCACTGGCGGCACGTGTTATCGCCTTCAGACGGGTTGGGGCAGTCCTTGCGCACGTGGTCCGGGCTGCCACAGCCGAAGCACTTTCTCACGGTCGCCTGGCCGGCGTTGGCAGGGATCTCATTGGAGCACGCGGTCGACAGCTTACTAAGGTCCGAGTTGTAGTGTCCCCGCAGTGCCTGCGTCCACTTGGAGCTGCTGGCGGTGTTGACCCGTTTGTCAGCGTTGATGCCTTTTACAAAGTCGCCCTGGCCAGGGCTGCAGTTTGAGCACGAAAATATGTTGTCAGGGCTGGTAGACAAGCAGTGCGGGCAGGTCGTGCCGATACGCTGCACGAGGGCGTCCATGACTGGCTGCGGCACCCCGTTCTTGGGAATGAACCCGGCCGTGAACTGGGCGATGTAGCCCATCACACACTTGCCAAACTTCTGGTCTTGGGGCCTGCCGTTTCTGGTAGGGAACGTCTTGACGAGATCAGCAAGAGCCTGATTCTTCCTCTGCTCCGTGTCGGGTATCGGAGGGACGGCCCCACCCACCTTGGACGGTTTGGCCGGGCTGGCGGCCGGCGCGAGGCCCACAGAGCGGCGGTAGGCCTTCATGGTAGGGTCGTGCTCCACCCCGGAGCCTTGCGGAAGGCGATCGTCTGGTAGCATGATGCCCAGGTACTCATACAGCTCGCGGCGACTTTTTGCGGGGAGCTGCCAGTGCGTAAGGTGCGGCTGGCAGGACGCGTCCTCCCAGACCATGATAATCATCTCCTGCAGTTGCTTGTACGTGCAGACGTCCCAAGGGCAGGATTCCATGGCGATCCTGTAGGGGCGCCCGGCCGCCAACTCGGCGTCCCGTTTCTCATTTTCTTGGCGTAGGCGGATCAGCTTCATTTCTGCAGTGACGTTCAGATCGAGCTCGGAGACATCCTTGATGAGCCCCAAATTGGCCGCAGGGCGTCCGGCAGCGTCTTCTCCCTTGAAGCGTTTCAAGAACAGCGCGTTGTAGCGTTCGATCATGTTTGCGAACGTCTTGAGCATGAGCACGGCGTCCCGGTCCTTGCTGATGCTCATCTTGAAGGAGTGGCCGGCAGCCGGTCGATTAGGCGACCGAGGGTCGTTCTCGATCGCATCGATGTCGTCGGCCAGGGCCTGGATCCTGGCCAGTTGCCGCTGTGGGTCGGGGTAAGGCGCGTGTACCATCACCTGGACGATCTGGGCGTGGTGCTCGTCGACCTGATCAGGTTGTTGGTACTGCTCAGTAATCCAGCCGAGCCACGTCGTGGGGGCAGGGTAGGACACTGGCTTCCTGTTCGTTTCACGCCACAGGGCCAGCTGTTCCCAGAGGTACGCCAGCGGCTTTGCGCCACAGTGGTTCTCCGTGAAGATGGACCAGCACTGTTCGTGCAGCGAGTCCGATTGGAAGACCCGGTAGTCGCTGCTGGTGCCTTCGAGTCCTTGGAAGATGATGAGGAGCTTCCGGACCGATTCTCGCCCAGTGCCCATGAACTTGTCAGCAAACATCTTGCACGGTGCTTTCATTACCTGCACAAGCTTCGCCTTCACCTGGGCCTCGGTCTGCCGCTTGACCCCGTCAGTCCTCGACCCGTGCGGCTGCCCAGCGGGGATGCCGTGGCCAGATTGGTTCAAGAACGAGCCCGGCGAGCTCCCCGGCGTCCCAAAGAGTGCTGGCTCGCCCAGGTCGCCTTCCACCGCCAGTCGTCTGAATTGAGACGCGCTGTCGATGAGGCTGAGGGACAGGGCCGGGCCCCAGTGGGTTAGTGGCTCGAAGACCAGGGGCCGTGTGCGTTCGCCTTGGTAGCTGAGCTGCAGCCATTTCGAGTCAGTTACCGTCGCCAGTGTCTCAGCACTGGCCGATACCATAAACACGCTGACGCCGTCGATGTTCTTGACGTGGCAGATCTCTGAGTGGCCGTTAGGTAGCCGGCCGCGTCCGACGGTAAAATCTGCGTCAAACAAATCCTCGCAGAAGTTCACGAGGCGGGTTGTAGTCAGTGCCTTGTCCTCAACGTCTTCGACGGCGAAGCGGACGAGGGACTGCGCCGCCGCCGCAGTGCGGCCGATCACAATGACGTAGCGGGGTTCGCTAGGCAAGTCTGCCACGTTCGCAAGGGATCCGTTGGGGAGCCTGATCGCCGCTTCGGCGTTGTCTTCGAGCTCCTTGGTGATGTCCTTGGCTTGTTGGCGCTCTGTAATAGGTTTTGAGCAGAAGGTGACACACACTTGGCCGGATTCCGTGCGGGGGGCAATGCCACCCACAATGATGAGGGCTGCCTCTTCCATCAGTGGAAGGGCGCGATTAGCCTTTTTGCGCGGCGGTGTGGCTGGTGCCCGTTCCGGTATTGCACGCTGGTTCACCCGGGATCCTTCACCGTGGTCAGAGAACAGACGGGCAACGGTTTTGGCGGGGGGACCGGAGTTCCCTTCGTCATTATCACCCCTTCGGCCATCTTGACGGCGGTCTTCAGCGCAGTCTTGATGAGCCTCTCGTAGCCCGCGCGGCAGTATTTGTAGTTGTGCCGGAGCACCCGAGCGTAGACGTGTCACAATTGCTGGCCACCAGGTTTGCAGGAGCTCCCCGTCGTGGTCAGGGCAGTGGTTTCTCAGAGATTCCCAATCCAACCATTCACCTTGGTGAGTACGGCGCGCGCCGTCGTTCAGGAGAAGTCTGTCTAGGTGTCGGTCAGTGTGGCCTGTTGGTAGTGGTACCACGTACAGGTAGGCCGGAGTGAGTTTCCTGCTCGCCGGTGCACCGTAGAGCTCGCCGTTTTGAGGACCACACGCGGTCAGTGGGACCTGCGTCGTGATAGACCGGTGCGCAGCTTCTGCGGTGCGCTCGTCCATGTCGAACGTTTGGTGTACGCAGCGTAGCGCTGCTTCCTTCAGTGGGTTGCGGAACCCTGACGAGGGGATCAGGTCCGGCGCTTGCATGTACGTGCAGGGCAGCGTGTGCAGCCCGCAGTGGGGGTCACCCCGGTCGTGCGATCGTAGGGCATACACCCTGGCACCGTCTGGGCGCCCGTTTCCGTAATCAACGAACGCTACCAGCGTGCGGCAGCGGCCAACATCGACATTGCCAACCAATGTGTGGCAGGTGCCGAGATCAGACGCGTAGCGCCCCTTGTCGGCAAGGTCGCTGGCAGTGTAGGCGTTGGGCGAGCGTGCCGGCGCGTTGGTGCCCGTCGACGGGCCACTATCCGCTGGGTCGGACACCACCTCCGGGCCAGGAGGTGGCGGACCCCGAGGCGGCGGCGGAGGCCCAGGACTAAAGTTACGACCGCCTGCGCGATCACGTAGAGTGTCAGCCCGGTCGACAGCTTGCTCGAGCAGAGCTCGCAGTGGTGATCCTTGCTCGCTGCAGGCTTGCACAGCGGTCGGGCGCAGGCACTGGCGGCATAGCTCCAGGTCGTCGTCAAGGTAACGCACGTGGAGCGTGAAGTCGCTGGGTGCGTCGTAGGTCGAACTTGCGCCGTGCGGGAGACGTGGGCCGCCCAACACCAGTGCGCCATGGGGCACGTCGACCACGTACACAAGGAGCCGAGCCGTAGCGCCACGGCCGGCGCGTACCACTGGTACGTCCATCGGGCCTGCGTGCGCTGACGCACGCATCGCGGCCTGGATGGCGTTGCCTATCTCCTGCGAAAAGTGCGGGAACTGGGACTGCGCTAACTGATGCATCTCTTGCACCAGTTGGTGCTGGCTGTCGACGGTCACTGTCGGGAACGTAGACAGGTCGCGATACATGCCGGCGGTGCCAACGCGATCGGTCTGCTTGGCCGTCACTGTGTACCCGTCAGGGTCACGGTATAGCAGCATCACGGTCACTGGCCAGTGGTCGGGCCTGGCCGCATCAGCGTACGTGCAGTCGCGTAGGGCGCGAGTGTGCTCGTCGGTGTCACGGGACCAGTTAGGCTGGGTGCGACGCGCGGCGTTGATATCAGCATCGCGAAGGTCCTCAGGAGACGGGTGCCGGCCGCGCGCCAGTGCGACCTCCCTGACAGCCGCCCCGTAGGTGCACTGGTCGGCGAAGTCGTATAACGGCAGCACGCGCGGGTTCAGGGCCTCACGGTGGCCAGCATGGGTCAGCCTGAGGTCGTACAACTGCTTACACGTGATAGGTAGAAACCACACGGCGACGTGGTGCGTTTCACCACTGGGCAGCATAGCCTGTTGCCACACTGGCTCGGTCCACTGAACGTGTCGGACCAAGTCGCGGCGCACAGCATCCGGCAGGTAGACCTCTTCGTCAACCTCCCGTAGTAGAGTGACCGCCGGCAGACTCAGGCCTGACTGGTCGTTGTAATCCGCTTCAGCGCGCTTGCCACCGACAGTGTCAAGCGAGCCGGGGCAGTCTTTCCTGTTGAAACCGAACACGTTGTCGCCACAGACGAAGACAACCTTCGAAGATTTGACCACGGGAAGGGACACAGGGCGGCCGTCGACGACACAGGCGGGTTCGCCGCCCGGGGGGTAGTCGCCGTTGTTTGCAGGCTGGTAGGGGTTCCACGTCGACCTGCCATCCGAGCTCACGGCGACAGTGCCGGCGGCCCTCTCAAGGCCGGTGGCGCTGTCGAACTGGTTCACATCAGCGTTGTCCCCCACAGTGCCGAGGGTGTGAGCGCGGGCGGCGTTGGCGCGTTCCAACCCGGCAGCCACGTCCGCGCGTGCGCTGGAGAGCAAGTCAGCGCTGGAGTACAGCCCGGCAGCTACGTCCGCGCGGGCAGACACGGTTGGGCCAGTCAGGCACAGGGTCACTTGCAAAGGACCCCTGGGGTCGTCCTTGCTCAGTCCGTAGTCGCCGACGCGGATTTGGGGCGCTAGCCACTGATCGTGGAACAGCCCATAATGGCGGGACGATAACAACAGGGCCGGCTCGGCGACTCGGTACTTCTCACTGATGAGGTGGTACACCTCTTGGACAGTGTCGCAGACGCTGACGTCGACGTACACGTCGTCCGAACACTTCACACCGAAGCGTTGCCTGGTCAGGGCCGATGCGGCGAGGCGCAGGTACACGTGCCGCCGACGGTCAGGTATGTAGCACGCACTGTGGCGGAGGCCACCTTGGGCCCAGTGCTCGTGAAGTTCACCCAGCCGCCCAGCACCGACAACCACCCAGCGGTTTCCGTTGGCGCGCTCGGCTTGGTTGATGAGCGTGGTGGGGGTGGCGACTTTGGACTGTCGACTGTGTTCCTGCTGGCATTGCATGCCGCAGAACAGACTGAGGCCAGTGAGGACGCCCTTGCCGTCCCGAACCGGGAGAGTCGCGTTACAGCACATGCCCGATATACAGCACAGGTCGGCACGCTTGTCCATCAGAGCAGACATCTGCCGCCGCACGTCACTCCACCCAAAAAGCTCAGAGTGGAAACGAGCGACTCGGTTGAACACATGGGGGCGCCGGCTAGCCAGGTGGGGCGGCAGCAGCGCTGGCACGTAAAGCAGGGCGCTCGTGAGCGCATCGCCGACCACTGGGCACTGCAGAGCGATGTCCAGGGTGGATGTGCTCATGCACGAGTGGTGGGATCCAGCTGCCTGTCGCGCTCGCAGTGACGGGAACGAGACGTAGCCCGGGCGGCTAGCGCCAACGGCGTCTGCCATCTCCGGGCCGTGTACAGGCACGATGTATATGCCCGTCTGGCTGCTGCTGGTGCCTCGGGCACGCGCGCCGTTGCAGGCCATGACTGCCAGAGGATGGTCCAGCAGGGCGGCATACACGCGTTTCAGCACCAGAGGCGGGAGCCACGACAGCTCGCGGGCCACGGCGTCCTTGGGCGCGTCGTCGGGTCGTAACTCGCAGGTGAGCGCGTACGAAGCGTCATCGACGGGCGCCGATGCCGTGGGGTTGGAGCAGTCCGTGGTCATGAGGACGTCCAGACGGGTCTTGTCCACGATGCAGAACGACAGCCTGCTCTCACTGCGGCGCACTGACCACTCACGGGGCGGGTCAGTGTGCACGGGCGGCTTCGCGGCGAAGAACTTCAGTTTTGAGACGTCGGCCAGTCGGCGGAAGGCGTAGGCGGTTACTTCGCAAGAGCTGTGGAACAGGTCGCTGTGCTGGATGGAGCGCAGCTCCCATCGCCCGTGCGGGCGAACCGTGAGGCGGTCCACGCACTGGTCCAGCGGCAGCGCGTTGCGTTCGTTGTAGGCCTCAATCGTGCCGGAGGCGTCCCAGTTCACGCTGCACAGCTTCAGTGCCGTGGACGCTGTGCGTACCAGCCACACCTTGATGGTGAGCCGCCGCAGGTCGCCGACTGGGGCGTTCACGCTGAGGTCAGGTTGGCGAGCCAGGGCCTTGTATACGTCTTTGCGCACGCTGTTGGGCATGCTAATAACGGTTTCGACGCCGTGAAGAGCGGCAGTACGCGCCGACGGGTGCTCCGACTGGGCGGTCTGCTCGGCAGACGGCAGGAGGTGTCCCTGTACGGGGTCGTACACCACCAGTACCTCGCCTTGGTCGCCCATGAGTACGATCTGGCACACGATCTTCTCAGTGCTCTCGGGCAGGGGCATCGGGATACACCAGTTGCCGGCGGTAGCCAGCTGCAGCGCCTCCCAGTCCGCCTTTCGGTCGTCGACGTCCCAGTCGAACAGCCGGTCAGGCCCTGGGCCGCTCGGGTCGAAACGGCAGCAGACCAGAAGCTTCCGTACCGTGGTGTGGAACCAGGGGTAGTAGGGCTTGCTCCGTTTGAGCATGTAGCCGAGCACAGTAGCCAGGCGCGCCACCGTGTCCGGCGTGTCGCCGGTCATGAGGGCGGTGACTTGCTCCTCGCTCAGGGCTTGCTCGCTCTGCTCCTCGTGCGAGCCGTGCTCGGCCGAGAAGCTGGAGGTAGCGCCGAAGACGTCAGCCATGCCGGTGTCCAATCGTGCCTCGTAGCAGGCTGCACACACGTACAGCTCGTGGCCTGGGAGGTGGCGGGGGTCGTACGGCGCTCCGCAGTCGGCGCAGCTGGGAGGCGCGCTGCGGTTACCGTGAGCGCTGTTGATCACTATAGCCGAGGTCCAGTCAGTCCTTGCGCCAGGGTTGGCCGCCGAGTAGAGACAGCCGTCGCACATCAGCTCGGTGCCGGGAGCAGAATCCACACTGGGCTCGAAGGGTTCTCCGCAGCTGTTGCACGGCACGCTGTCCAGACACGGCAGGCACAGCCCGTGGGGGCCATGCAGGACTCCAGCCGTGATGTCAAACAGCTTGCTGCACTGACCGCACGGCGCGCTCTCGAAGCAGGTCGGACATTGTCCGTCGCGTAGCTCCGCCACAGGCCCGACACTCGGGCACGAACGGCACCTGCCTCGGAGCGTAGACGCGATCGGGCTGTGCTCTGGTTCAGGGTGGAGCTGCGCTTGCTCGTCCTCAGAGCAGGTAGCGCAGAGGCCGTCGTCCATGATTTGCTCGCCGCCGAGCGTCTGGCAGACCCGGCACTCGGCATCCTCGTGCTCGGTTGGGCCTGCGGGTGCGGAGCGAGGACCCAGGGCCGCCGCGGCCGCCACGTTTGCCAAGGCGTCGGCGGCGGCCGGAGCGGAGACGTTGTTGGCGCTGGCGAACGACGAATCGGTGGTGGAGGCGCCGTAGGTCGACTCCGAGGCGGCGCTGCTGCCGGTGGCGTCGCTGGGAGATCCCCTGTAAGATGCGTCCGCGGTCCGCGACTGGTGGTAGGAGGACGTGAAGTCGGTGTCGTCGACGGCGCGGTCGAACGACTCGGCGCTCAGTTCCGACCGGTTGGCGGACATCGCGGAGACCTCCGACTGTAGGGCGGCCTGCTGGGCGAAGGTCATCCGCGCGGCCACGCCGGGGCGAGCGCGCAGTGAGTAGGGCGCCGTCTTCGGCGATCCGCGATTGGCGCCGCCTTGTAGCACAGCCATGTCGCGGTACTTGGTCGGCTTCGCGGGGACGTCCGCGGGTCGGCCCTTCGCCGTCATCGCACGCAGCATGGTTTTCAGGCAGAGTGCAGCCGGGGTGCCGTTCTCGGGGACAACTCCGCTGCCGCGGAAGCCCGCAGTGTGCTGCCGGCGCTGGGCGGCAATTTCCGAGAGGACGGTAGGTCCTGCCGGGACGATGACGTCAGTGCCGTCGTCCATGCGCACGATGGTGCTGGCGGGCCGGAAGACGGTGACGCCCGCCTTCTCGTGGCTGGCTAGTGTCGCGGAGAGGTTGGCGCGGGCCAGGTTGAAATCAGCCTCGGTCGTGTCACCGCGGCCCGGTGGTGTGCGCGGCTCTTCGACGATCTTGACATCGGCATCTTGGTTGAGGTTAGATCCGCCGCCGGGTGGAGGGGACTCTGGCTCGGGTTCAGCTGTAGAGGTGGGTGCGGGCTCAGCCGCGGTGCCATCCTCAGGCTCGTAGGTAGAGGTGGGTGCGGACTCAGCCGCGGTGCCATCCTCGATCGGGGTTGTATTTCCGGTGGAGGTGGGCGCAGGTTTCAGACCCGCGGTGCCATCCTCGATCGCGCGGTGCTGTCCTCGTCGGGACGACACGGCGTTGCCTGAGCCGCTCGGGGTGGGGGCGGGCTGGTCAGGGCTTCTTGCTGCAGTAGGGTGGGCGGGAGCTTCCGCGGCCTGTGGTGCAGACAGTGCGCAGCGGCGTGCGCGACGAGCAGCTCGCTCGTCCAGAGCGGCGCGGTACCCATCGGCATCGTCGTCGCTCATATCTTCAATCTCGTGGATGCTGAAGGACCGGTTGACTGCGCCGCCCTGATCGGGCGGGGAGCGGGGCGGGTCGTCCGTTGCATTCTTCTCTTGGCTCATAGTAGACCTGGAGGACAGATAGATCTTTTGCTTGCGGTTTCCAGTCGCAGGAGGTCGGGAGCACTTGCGCGCTGCCGGCCTCGGCTTCCTGGGCTTACCAGTTTATGGGGTGAGACCCGGTGGATGGAGGAAGGCCAAACTGTCTCACATCATGTTGTATTCGTTCTGTGTCGTTACACACTCGAGCAAGCTAACTGCTCCAGCCTGCTCGGCATCACCAGTGTTCAAAGGTCGCGAGGATTGAGCCCATCCATCCACCTATCGCTGTCACTTGCACTTGCTTCCATCGAGTACGATCGCTCGCTCGCGATCTAGTAGAGGCTATTACTAGGTACACTAATAAGCCTATAAACTACCCCTTCAGGATGCGTCCGGCATACTTTACTTCACCCCTTCAGGGAACGATCTGGGCCCTTCAGCCACCCCTTCAGATCGTCATAAGACATCGTTGGTCCACCGCTCGAGCTTGAGTTGCATCGCGGTAAATGCTCCGAGGCGGACGCGATCATCATTGGAGATCGAAGGCGACCACTTAGCGTGCGTGGTCGAGCCGACGACCGTTGCAGGAGCCATCAGGTGGTCGAAATCGAACCGTTGAGAGGCGTCGTATTCCTGCATCGCCTCGCGTCGTTGTTCGAACTGTTTGACCAGTTTCTCACTATTCTTCACGTCGTCGGCGGACTGCCACGTCATATGCTCGTGCGCGTCGTACGGTGGTGCCCACTGCACCAGGTACTGAGGTTTCTTCCGACGTACACGTTGAGCCACGATGGCCTTGACCTCGTACTCATCATCGTTGCTCAGCCGCGGTAACCGCGCACCCGAATCGCCACCATTGAACGGCTTGATCCGTGACACGTGGAAACGGGGCCACGCTCGAGAGTGTGGCGGCAACTTCAACTCCACCGTGCGCCGACCTACGTAGGACAGCACTTCATAGGGACCGTAGTACCTGGGTTCCATCTTGCGGTTGACGAGGCCGGCCTTGAACGCTGGTGTGCTGAGCGTCTTTGATTCGACCAGCACTCTGTCGCCCACCTTTAGTACATCCAGCCAGTGTGGTTTGAGTCGGGTTGCACCGAGACGTTCCACCGTGATGCGCCTGGCGTTGGTGATGGCATTCACCGCTTGGTCCCACACTAGGTGTTGTTGGGCGACGCGTTCGGCGGCATCAGGGTGGCAGGCCTCCGACAACTCCGGCGACAACGACAGGTTGGACACCGGTTGGCGGCCCGTTTTCATCTCAATCGGCGAGATCCCAGAGGTGGTCTTGGCGCTGGTGTTGATCGCGCCGCACGCGGGGAGCACCCGGGACAGCCAGGACGACTGTAGTAAGTCGCCAGCTCGGATGGCCGCCTCCAGTTGTTGGATGGTGACCTCAACCAGACCGTTTACCCTTGCCGACCGGTGTGCCGTGGTCTTCATCGTGACAATACCCATCAAGGCGCACCACGTCTCGGTGTACGCGGCCGTGAAGATAGCAGCTCTGTCTGTGACGATAGCCCTAGGAGTTTCTCCCAAGCGGCACACCAGCTCTCTGAATATCAGTGTTGCGAAACCCGGTGCGTCGAGCGTGTTGTGCGTGGGTACCGCGATCACGAAGCCGCTCCAGCGACAGACCAGGACCATCACCGAGTTGTACTCCAGCACTGACTTGCTCTCCGGCAGGCCAGTGAGCATATCGACATGCCATGTGCCGGGACCTAGGGGTTCACCGTCCCACGGCGTGGGGGCTCCTCGTTCGCCGCGGCGCAGGTGTTGGTTGCGTTGGCAGAAAACGCATCTGGCATAGTGCAGAGTGACGTCGCGGTCCATCCCTGACCAGTAGAAGTCACGCTTGAGCTTCACGTAAGTGCGTCCGGCGCTCATGTGCGGTTGCAGCTCCGACTCGTGGACGTGCTTGACGAGGGCTTGTTGCTGGTCGGCGTTCGGGATCACAAGGCGTCTGTCACCGCAGGCGGGGTCAACGTAGCGCAGGAGGCGCCTTTCGACTACGAACCCTCGGTCGTTCGGTACGGAGGTGGCCTCGAGGTAGGTTTGTTCGTACGGCGAGCCCTTGTAGTGTTCGGGAGTGACTAGCGTGGACGACAAACCCATTTTACGTAGGTCGTCCTTGTCAGCGCCCATTTGCACGAAGAAGCCTCGGGTGGCTAGCTCTTGGATCAACTTGTCGAATTCAGGGCTGCCCGGCTTCATCTCGGCCGAGGGCTCGGGAGCACTGCTGTCGGCTTCGACCGACGGGCCGTTGGAGCGCAGCCTGGTGTCGGCTTCAAACCTGGTGGCCGCCTTGAGCAGTTTCGATCCGAGGTCCACTCGGTCTGCGTGCCAGACGGCTAGCTGCTCCACCGTCAACTTGCAACCGCAGTCCTTTCGGATCCGGGCTGCCACGCCTGCCAGCGTATCGTTCTTGGCAGTGATGAAGATGTCGCAGTCCGCAGTGCACCACTTGCCTGTGGCCACCTGGCCCGCAAACTGCGAGGCAGGTTTGTGACCTGGCTTAGCCTTTCGGTTGGCTCCTACTGTGAACTCGGGCAGCGCTCCCGTCGACCTCAGCCTTAGGTACTGGCGGTAGTGTCGGTCACAGTGGAAGTAGTGCGACCCACTGCCGGTGTCCGAGCCTCGAGGCGGGCACGGGTTGGGGCATTTGCACAGCCTGTTCCTTGGGTCCATCTGGTCGTCCAGATCGTGCTCGCAGCCCCACGGGTTGTACATCAGCGTGTTAGGTGCGGCGGGCGCAGCGGGATAGCGTGTGTTCCACCAGCGTTCGGTCTGCAGTGGCGCGGCCGAGACGTGCGAGCGTGACGCCTCTCGAGCTTCAGTCACCCAGCGGACGCAGCGTTTCGCCAGCACTCGCAAGGCTTCACACTGGGGACGACCTCGATTGTCTGGGCCAATAGCTACGCTGCCCATGAGCCGACACGACTCTACCAGACGGTTCAGGTCCGGGGCCGACAACAGGGTGATCTTCTTCGAGGCAGCGAACTGCAGCTGCATCTGCCGTAAGGTGACCGTTACGATCTCGACCCACCGTTCTCGGAGCTCATCGTCCTCGACGAACTCGGCAGCCTCCGATACCTTCACGCTCCACTTCTTGCTAGTCGAGCTCGACTCGTTGCGGAATTGAGCGGGCCAGATCCACCAGGACCAGCACGTGACCTTGGCGCCATCCTTCATTTCCTGGAGGGCGGTTTGGTAGGTGAGGTCTTGCTTTCGGCGGATGTCGTAAACGATCTGGCTGCGGCCTGGCGACCTAAGCCTCATGGCCACATGCATCGTGCCGTGGATCAGAGCCCGGTCCAGAGCACGCATGGGCGAGGGCAGACGATTCGACGCGGCCCAACGGGTGGTCGACACGTAGTGCGCTTCGGTCCAGTTACCTTTGCGCGTGTCACGTTCGCCCTGGCCGTCGGCGGTGATCTTGGTTTGGCCGGGACGGGCCAGCTCCTTGGAGACTTCCGCGCTATAAACCGCCAGCCTCATGCCATCGCACACGGTGACCACCGTTTGGTAGTGGACAGTGTCTGTGCTGGCGCCAAAACCGTAGCGTCTGACCAGTTGCACAGCTTGCTCGGTGGAGTGACGACCAGCGATGGCCGGGAAGGTGATCGGACGCCACCGTGGGCGCACTGGGTCGGGCACTCCCTGCAAGAGCACCTCATCGCCAGCGTAGACGACCACCACGACCGCGTGGGCGGCCAGTCTGCACAACGGGGGCCGGGACGTAGTGCACTCTGGACCTCGCAGTTTGAACGCCGCGATAATCGCCTTCTTCACTTGAGCCATAGCGAAGGCGTCGTGGCCCAGGTCGGCCTCACCCACTACCAGTTGGTCATCGCTGAGCATAAAGGAAGGCAGCGTCGTGCCCGTCGGGGCGACGTCGCTGTCCACTGACACGTTAGCAGCAATGATGTCAAGCAGCGCTCTTGGCTCGGTGATCTGGGCGGAAGCCACGTAGCTACCGAAGTCGACCCCTTGTTCAAGCTGCTCCCAGAACATTTTCCAGCACGTCACCTTGTCCATATCGTCGAAGATGGTGAGTTCGGGATCGTCGAGATGCTTGTCCCAGCCTGGCGTGATCAGGCGCGACTGCGCGTCAGGAATATCAAGCATCCTGCTCTTTCCTTGGGAGTAGACAACGCGGTACGGGCGGTTCTCCTCCATCTTCATGCGTAGAGTCATGATTTCCGACTGGTTGCAGACAAAGCGGTCTTGCACACCATGGTTGGCGGCGTGATCGGTGATCACGACCAGCATCGGGTTGGATCCGCGAAACAGGCTACCTTTCTTGTCAAAGGTGTTGACGATGGCGCGCAGCTCCCTCACGGTGGCCGACTTTCGAGTGGAGGCGGCGGAGAGAGGGCCACCTATGATGAAGATGGGAAGGTTCTCTCCAGTGAATGGGCATCGCTGCGTGCCAAACCCACCCCAGCCGTACTGCGACGAGTCCGTCGCAATACGCCACTCGGCGTGTTGGTTGGGCTGGTACCGTAGGCAGAGTTGAGCGAGGTCCTGGAGGGCGCCGTGGAACCCGTCCTCGCAGCTTACCTCACCGTTTCGCCTCAGGATGTAGCCACCCGTGAGCGTGATCCAATGAGTGGTTACTTTGGGGTCGTCGGAGTTACACGGTTTCGTCCAATGCGAGGACACGTCGTTCTTCGGGATACTGTCACCGGTGACCTTGTTCTTTAAGGCAGTGAGTTCGCTCAGTGGCCGTAGGAACTTGCTGGCGTTGGTCAGGAACTGTCGGTAGAAGCCGATTTGCCCAATGAAGCGCAGGGTAGCCGACTGCGACCAGACCCGTTCGAGGGTGCAGGGTTGCTGTTTGGCGATATCCGTGACTCGTGTGGGGTCCGGCATTACGACGCGGTGTGAGACCATAACTCCTAGCAGAGACACAGCGGCGCAGCCCAAGAGCATCTTTTCAGAAGAAAGCCACAGGTGCTCGACTTGGCAGACAAGCAGGAGCATCTTCATCTGTCGAAAACCTTCGTCCTCCGTCGCAGCCACGCAGATTATGTCGTCGCAGTAGACAAGGGCAAACCTGGTGGGGCTGGGGTAGAACACTCCATCGAAGCCGCAGATGCTGGCGAGACTATCCTGTTTAGATGGGGGCCGGCCGTCGCCTAAGTCTCGAGGTGACGGGTCCAATAGAACTTCATCCTGAGTGGCCTCTTCATCGAAGAGGATGCCATATTTCCTGGCCTTCCTTCGGATGAAGCGTACGAACTCCGACGGGGAGTGGCTGTGGCCCATCGCTGCAGTCGTGGCTACCCAAATCGAGTGCAAACCTTTGCAGCTGAACGCCACCCGCGATCGGCTCACGCCATCGTTGTCAGAGATCAGGACCCGGTGGAACGCTTTAGCGACATCGTTGATGCTGAGCCACACCTCTTCCGGTATCTCGAGCTCGGTGCCCAACTCCACTTCATCGCCTTCGATGCGCTGCATGTAGCCTGCAGGCTTGGCGGGAATGTCCGTGGGTCGTTCGGGGTGAGGGCGTCCTTTGGCGTCCAGCCAGTTATCGTCGGGCCCGATCGGAATGTTGGTGGGTACCAGCCTTCTGGTACCGGCCGCATTCGCCTTTGCTTGACGCAGGGACTCCCGCGAGGCGTCCTGCACGTTGGATATCACCCCTTCAGTTGTGTCTACCGGCCCTGACGGCGGGAGACACAAACTATTACCCATTTGTGCGTCAACGAGCACGCGGTAGCGTTGACCACTGCCGCCCGGGGCGAGTTCCTCGGGGGGTGTAGGTTTTGTGATGCAGAAGATCGGGTGGATTACCGGAGGGTTCGGCCCTTTCCACCGCGCCAGCCAGCCCGCCGCCACGAAGCTCTTTATGTGCTCGATGATCACCTTGAGCTGTGCAGGCGACTGAGGACGCAAACCGTGTTTGGGCACGTCCGCTTCCCAGCCAGGTCGCCAGATGACTTTCATCATGTTTTGAGGTAAGAGGTCTTCAGCCGTGTAGGCGTTAGCGAACTGCTTCTTGTACTTGTCGATGTTGACGTGAGGCAACATGACGTTGCGGATTACTTGCATCCTTTCGGATTCAGCGTTCAGGGCTTCGCGAATGGCAGGCGTCATCGTGATCGGCGGGAGGCCAGAGGGTGCCTTGAAAGGGCAGCCTGGCTTGCGGAATCCTTGCGCGTGCGTCAGTAGCGCGCCTACAGTCGCTGACGGGTCAGCGGCTCGCGCCGCATCACCCGCATCAGTTCCAGCACCTGCGTCGCGTTGACGGGAGGCGAGCTCGTACCGAAGGCCTTGCTGTGTCCTGTGCAGTGCGGTTTTGCCTGGTTGGATCAGCGCTGCTTCACACGCTCCGATGTCGAGCGTGATATGCTGTTGTCCGCCGTGGTGGTACATCATGGCTCCGATCTGTATGCTCCCATTTTCGTGGTCGAGAAGGGGGGTGTACGCGTACAGCCGTTCCTTGTCAAGGCCGGCGACCTCGTCGGCCCAACTGGCCGTGGCGCAAACAGATGCCTCGACCGCGCCTGCAAGGGCCGAGGCGACGTTGAACCATTGCTCGGGGACCTTCAGAAGCACTGGTTGGGCGTCACGTTTGGCGTTCTCGAGAAAGGCCAGGTGGGCAGTCTTATCGGCAGCGGACACATGGGTTACCTCGTCGATTGGCAGCGAGTACCGCACATGTTCCTTGAGGGCGTCACGGAGGCACTCACTCGTTGCATTTGCCAGGGTCCAAGGGCCACCGCGGGCGAGGGTGAACTGGCGCCAGACAGTCCGACGCACATGCATTTCTCTGGATTTGCCGTTCGCGGATGCGGCTCCCATGCTCGTCAGGGCTCGTGAGAGGTTAGGCTCGATCCACTCCGGTGCTTGGATCATCATCTGCGCGTCTTCGCGGCGCCAACCACCGCCGTGCGAGTACAAAGACAGGCCACTGAGGTTGAGGTGAGCTTCCTGCTCGTCGATGCCGGGCAACAGCAATTCGTCGCGTAGGTTGTCGCCATGGACGGTTTGCAGGACGTCGCGCAGTTCCTTCGCGCACGACGGTTGCTTGCCATAGTACCTAGAGTCGGCCGTGGTCGCGTCATCGGCGCTGGTGCTCACGGTAGGTGGCAGCCCGACAGTGTTCAGCTTGTCAGCACCCGTCAACGATTGGGACGAGCCCACGACGTTGCATATGCAGTGGCCCACATCACGGTTGCAGCCGCAGCGGGGGCAACCCATGTGCCGCAGGGGGTCATGCTCATGGTTCGACACCAGGTGCCTTTTGATCCTAGCCAGAGGTTCAGGGCGCATGAACTTGTACTGCCTCACTCGTGCAGCCCACCGTCGTTCGGCACCTTCGGTCAGCGATTGCGCATACTCGTGGTCTTGCCTGGGCTGAGGCATGAGGCTGTTGCGGTTCAGGTCCTTGAACGGCACGCGTTGCCACGTCGACCCCGGGGAGCAACGGCAGGCGTTGGCGAGCTCGTCGCAGCTACACACGCATTGGTCGGTTGACTTCGAGAAATGGACTCGGGCGAAACCATCTGCCTTGGGCGCGGTGGTGCGTACGCCGGCGGGAAGTGGGCCGTCGTGGCAGATTTGGTTCAGGAGCGAAGGTTCGAAGGCGGCTTTGGCTTGCACAGCCCAGATCTTGCCTTGGGCCGATGAGCCTTTGATGCTGTTGAGCATGTTGGTGACCCACTCAGGCCTGGACCCGTCACTGGCGTTGTAGTGCCGATCCAAATACGAGGCTTGCATGGCCTTCGACAGCCAGTAAGTGAACTGCGCCATGCGTGTCGCCATACCTCCAAAGGGGCTGCCGCCGCGTTCACTGCAGCACACCAGGAATCGGGTGTACTCGTGGATCAGTCGTTGCGTCAGCGACATAGGTGTCGGCCAGGCGTGGTACACGGTCGCGTCGTCGTGAGTGTCTCCCATTGGGCCATGGGTGATCGGGCGCTCGTGCAGCGGAGCCGGGTCATTGGTTGCTCCGGGGTAGTACTCGTTGAAGGCACTGGGGTCACCGTCGAAGGTGTCCGCGTACGACCCCTTCACAACGACGGTGCCGTCCGGACGGCAGCGGGGTTGAGAAACCTTTAGAGCCGAGGGCAGCCGGGGCGTCTCGACCGCCCCAGTCACCATTGCAGGTCCACAAGACTCGGGCCGTGGGAGGCTACGATACCATTGGACGGCTTTGGTCCGGCAGGCGGCCAGCGCGCAACATCTCATTGCGCGGTCCAACGGTACCCACGCTTTCGCAACGTGCCCACACACAACACGCTCGACGCGTTCGTCGTAGCTGTACTGGACTCGTGGGTCCGTAGCAGGGCCCGAGACTTGGACGACACCGTGCGGGCAGTCAACCCACTGGGTCTTCTCGCAGTCCATGACCAGTTCAGGGCTCTCGCCGCTGCTGGCACAAGCTCCACACTGCACCTCCGTCGTCACCAGGCGAGCGGACGCGATGGCCGCCAGATGCGGCGTGACATCCACATCGCCATCCGCGGCGGTTACAGAGTGCATCAGATCCATTGCGGCGTCGGTGACGGACGTCTTGCCGGTGCCCACCTTCGTGGCCGCTTGCCGCGACGATACGGTTGGTAGGTTAGCTTGTTCGGGCGAGCGGTTCCCAAACCCGGTGGGCGGGGGCGCCGCCAGTCCCAGCTGCCGACATATAGCTACGAGACACAAGCGGACCTTGTCCGCCATATCGTCACAGTACGGCACTGTCACGACGTTGTGGTGCTCCGAATAGACCGTTATGGCCCGCCGTTCGATAGCCTCAGACTGCTGTTCGTCGTGGAAGCGTAGGTTGTTGCCGGATGCCATGACATACTCAGACCCGGCGGCCGTGGAGCTGGATTGTAACAGGAGCACCAAATCGTACTCGAGGCTCATGGGTGGGACCTCGTGGGCGTCGCACAAATCGCGGCCAGCTTTGTCGTCCATAAAGCACAGGCAGCAGTGAGGGCACCGATCGGCAACCACCAGTACTGGCCATGTTCGCGTGGCGAGGAGGGTTTCGGCCGTAGCCTTAGCCTCAGCCAGGTTGTGCTGGGCGCGTAGCATGACACGGCGTTGGAACTCAGCCTTCTTCTCCTCGTCGCCTTCCTCGAATGGGGGCGAGCCCATGTCTCGCAGGACTTCGGTGGCGCCTTCTTCGGCGTGGACGACGTGTAGGTCAGCGAGAGACAGGTGATTCATCAGGAGCTGTTTGCACTGGCTCTTCCCAGCTCGCGGAGCGCCAACCAGGACCACCACACTGACCTTCTCAGGGAACACCGTGGTGAAGCGAGGAGCGCCAGCGGGCCTTGCCTGTTGGTCTGGGCCGCCAGTGCCGAGCACAGCATTCATAGCTGCGACCTGGTCGGTCCAGTCGGCGGGCGCCACAGGGGCGGCGTGCTGGGCGTTGCCCCGGCCGATGACGAGGTTCAGATCGTGGAACGTGGTTATACCTTTAGCAAAGTCAGACACGCCGCGGTATTTTACCAACGTGTCGTAGCCGATGAGCAGGTCTACCTTACCCATGTGCCACTCACGCATGACGTAGACGTCTATAACAATGGCCTTGCCGTAGAAATAAAACGTGATACCGTTGAACCGCCCAACCAACGGCATGACTTGCCCTGCGATGCCGCGGACGCCTCCATCAGCCTTTTCAGCTAACACACTGTCGAGGTCGATGCCGCCCTTTCTGGCGGCCTCCATGCCCATGACGCACGTGGTGCAGCAGAAACTGTCCACTGCCGCACACAGCTGTACGTCGGTTGCGCCGGTGTTACACATGTCAGTGCATGATTTCACAGCGTCGTGCATCGGCTGGCACGACCGTTCCGCAGTCGGGGTAATCAGGCCGCCACCGTTCACGGTGACGATCTCGTTGATGCCAACTTGTATCGGGTGAGCGGTCGTCGCCCCCGGATCGGGGTAGCCCACGATCTCCACAGGGAAACAGTCGGACACGTAGCCCTGAGTGCGTAGGTCAGTGCCCTGACCGTCGCGATCGTACGAGTCGTCGTCGCTGTCCGCTGAACCGGGTGGTGGTGGGTGGAGCCCCGGCACGGGAGCTTCCACCTCTGGCCGCTTACTGGCTACGGCCGCGCCGACGCTGAGGCCGGTTGGTTGAGGGGTCTTTATGCCATCCCTCATTGCCTCCCGTTTCCCGATTGCGCGGCCCGGAGCCGAACCGAGGGGCGCGTAGCAGTACAACTGGCGCTACACGCTCCGACGATGGCGCCATTAGGGGCTCCAAACTCCCATTGGTCAGACTTTGTGTAGTCCATTTGGAAATCAGGGTCGTACATGAGCATCGTGTTTTCTTGTACTTCCAGTGCGCGGACCTCCTCCTCAGTGGGTGCCCTGGCGTCGGCCGTACCGAAGGCGAACTGTTCGACGCCGGCTGGGAGAATGGACCCAACGCGGATCCGTGGGCCCTCCTCGAGGCTCGGGTCAAGGACAGGCGCCATGGCAAAGTGGTTGAGCCTCGACGTGCCGTTGTTGTTGCGGTGCTTGTTCTCGGTACCGTGGGTGGTCCGATTCCGGGGGGCAGTGCAGTTCGCAGCGATGTGGCCGTTTTTGTTGCAGTTGTAGCACTTGGTCTCGGGGCACTCACTTCGCTGGTGACCTGTCTTCCCGCACTGGCGGCACGTGTTATCGCCTTCAGATGGGTTGGG
>Ga0209713_10000646_pt1 | contig 19769 bp, 20 predicted proteins | sample ArcOceMetagenome_3_FD_187444 | JGI IMG/M metagenome (GOLD analysis project Ga0209713, IMG submission 187444) | Marine eukaryotic phytoplankton communities from Arctic Ocean - Arctic Ocean- Svalbard ARC20M Metagenome (SPAdes) (version 2) | ecosystem: Environmental > Aquatic > Marine > Oceanic... | reverse complement strand
GTTCAGTTTTATTTTTATATTTTTTGTTCAATTTAAAACTGAACAAAAAATATAAATCTAATAAAAATGAATTAATCAATAGGGCGCATTGATAATACAGGCTCATTAGCACGGTTAATACCTTTTTCAAAACCAGCTGCAGCAGCACGAGCACGACCCGAATGCCACCAGTGACCAATTAAGAAGAAGAATCCTAAGAAGAAGTGTGAACAACATAACCACGAACGAGGTGATACATAGTTTACAGAGTTAATTTCTGTTGCTACACCACCTACAGAGTTTAATGAACCTAAAGGTGCATGTGTCATGTATTCTGCAGCACGACGTTCTTGCCATGGTTGAATATCATTTTTAATTTTATTGATATCTAAACCATTTGGACCACGTAATGGTTCTACCCATGGAGCACGTAAATCCCAGAAACGCATTGTTTCACCACCAAAAATGATTTCACCACTTGGTGAACGCATTAAGTATTTACCTAAACCAGTTGGACCTTGAGCAGATGATACATTAGCACCTAAACGTTGATCTCGTACTAAGAATGTAAATGCTTGAGATTGAGATGCTTCAGGACCAGTTGGACCGTATAATTCACTAGGGTATGCTGTATTATTGTACCAAGCATATAATGATGCTGTGAAACCCATTAATGAGATTGCAGCTAAACTGTATGATAAATAAGCTTCACCAGACCATACAAAAGCACGACGTGCCCATGCAAATGGTTTTGTGAAAATGTGCCAGATACCACCAACGATACATAAAATACCTACCCAAATGTGACCACCAATAACATCTTCCATGTTATTTACAGCTACTACCCAGCCGTCACCACCAAAAGGAGAACGGAATACGTAACCGAAAATTACAATTGGATTTAATGTCGGTGTTGTAATGTAACGAACATCACCACCACCTGGTGCCCATGTGTCATATACACCACCTAAATACATCGCCTTAATTACTAATAAGAAAGAACCGATACCTAATAAACATAAATGAATACCTAAAATTGTAGTCATTTTATTTTTATCACGCCAGTCATAACCAAAGAATGGGAATGATTCTTCTAACGTATCAGGACCTAATAATGAGTGGTAAATACCACCAAATCCTAAAATTGCTGACGAAATTAAGTGAATAACACCTACAGCGAAATATGGTACTGTTGATGTAATTTCACCACCAGGTCCAATACCATAGCCTAATGTTGCTAAATGTTGGATTAAAATGAAACCTTGTTCATATGTTGGTTTTTCAGGTACAAAGTGTGATACTTCAAAAAGTACCATAGCACCAGCCCAGAATACCATTAAACCAGCGTGTGCTACGTGAGCACCTAATAATTTACCTGATACATTGATTAAACGGGCATTTCCACTCCACCAAGCGAAACCTGTTGATTCAATATCGCGGCCTGCAATACTACTATTAAAGGGCGTTTCCACGTGGTAATACCTCCTCAGGGAATACGAAGTTCTCATGTGGTTGATCTTGAGCAGCCATCCATGCACGGATACCTTCGTTTAATAAAATGTTTTTTGTGTAGAATGTTTCGAATTCTGGATCTTCTGCAGCACGTAATTCTTGTGATACAAAATCATATGCACGTAAGTTTAATGCTAAACCTACAATACCTATTGCACTTGTCCATAAACCTGTTACAGGTACAAACAACATAAAGAAGTGTAACCAACGTTTGTTAGAAAACGCTACACCAAAAATTTGTGACCAGAAGCGGTTTGCAGTAACCATTGAGTACGTTTCTTCTGATTGTGTTGGTGTAAACGCACGGAATGTGTTTGCAGCATCACCATCTTCAAATAATGTGTTTTCTACAGTAGCACCGTGAATCGCACATAATAACGCACCACCTAAAATACCAGCAACACCCATCATATGGAACGGGTTTAAAGTCCAGTTGTGGAAACCTTGCAAGAATAATAAGAATCGGAAAATTGCAGCAACACCGAAACTAGGAGCAAAGAACCAACTAGCTTGACCTAATGGGTATAATAAGAATACTGATACGAATACAGCAATAGGACCTGAGAATGCAATCGCGTTATAAGGTCGAATACCTACTAAACGTGCAATCTCAAATTGACGTAAACAGAATCCGATTAAACCGAATGAACCGTGTAACGCAACGAATGCCCATAAGCCACCAATTTGACACCAACGAGTGAAATCACCTTGTGCTTCTGGACCCCATAATAATAATAATGAGTGACCCATACTGTTAGCTGGAGTTGATACTGCAGCTGTTAAGAAGTTACAACCTTCAAGGTATGAAGTTGCTAAACCGTGTGTGTACCAAGAAGTTACAAATGTAGTACCTGTCATCCAACCACCCGTAGCTAAATACGCTGTAGGGAATAATAATAAACCTGACCAGCCTACAAAGACAAATCTATCTTTTTTTAACCAATCATCAACTAGATCAAATAAACCACGTTCTTGGTTTTGTCCAATAGCAATGGTCATATTTTTTAATCCTTAAATAAAATTACTTTTAAGTAAACTTTAATTTTTACTTTAGTCTTATCAACTTCTGCTTTTAATTATACATTAATCTGATAATAAATTATCATATTAGTAAAAAAAGCTTTCACTTAAATATAAATTACTTAACTTTTAAAAATAAAAAATTTATGAAATTTATTTTCAAACAAATTATGAAATATAAATAATTTGTTTGAAAATGAATATATTTATGAAATATCATCTGTTTGAATATACAAAAAGAATAACGCCATACTAAACGCGGGAAAAATTAATCCAACAATAGGAACTAAAATTGACGGTAAAAAAGCTGCTGCCATAATAAATTCTATTCTTTAAATTCTACTTTTAGCACAAAATTAGTACTAAGACTTATTAATATTAATTGTATATGAAAATATGCTAGAATTAAAAAAATATCCGGAAGATAAATCAAACTTTTCCGTCTTTTTATAGTAGAATTAATAATATTAAATTTAATATATTTAACATTTTATACATCTATATAGAGGTTTTAATTATGGAAAGTTTATTATTAGCTCGATTACCGGAAGCATACGTAGCCTTCAGTCCAATTGTTGATGTTTTACCAATTATTCCGGTTTTCTTTTTATTATTAGCATTTGTTTGGCAAGCAGCCATTGGATTTAGATAATTCAAAAATTACACTAAAAAATTATTATTTTTAATTATTTTTGATTGGCTAAACTTTAAAAGTTTAATTCAAGAGTTGCAATAATTATAGATATATAATAATACTACGTTATAAATTTACAATATTAATAATTAAAAATAAATGGTAGAACCTTTATTATCTGGAATCGTTTTAGGAATGATCACTGTAAGTGCTTTTGGTTTATTTGTTGCTGCGTATTTACAATATAATCGTGGTAAACAATTTGAATAATTAATATTAATAATACTTAAGTCCATTTTAATTAAGATAAGACTTAAGTATTATTAATTTACATAATTTTTTATTATTTAAATTAGAATTTTTTAGCTAAGGAATTTCTATCTTCAAATTTAGTTAAATATTAAATAATGTTTAAATTCTAATAGTTTTTAACTATTAGAATTTAAATGGTATGTTTATGTTAATGATACTTTACCACCTGCATCTTCCATTTGTTTTTTGGCATCTTCAGCCGCATCTTTACCAACAGCTTCTAATACTTGTTTCGGAGCAGATTCTACTAATGTTTTTGCTTCTTTTAATCCTAACCCTGTTAAAGTACGGACAACTTTTAATACTGCGATTTTCTTATCAGCAGGAACTTCATCTAACATTACATTAAATTCTGTTTTTTCTTCTACTTCTTCAGCAACTGCCGCACCAGCCATTACTACAGCACCACCACCAACAGCAGCTGATGCATCAACACCAAATGTTTCTTCAATTTGACTTACTAATTCAGATGCTTCTAATAATGTTAATGTTTTTAATTCTTCAACAATTTGAGTAATTTTTTCTGACATAATATAATTTAGATTTTATTTAATACTTAGTATTTAGAGAAGATTTACGTATTTTTAAGAATCGAAAATACTTAAATCTAATTGAATCGAAGGTCCCATACTTGTACAGATGAACATATTTTTGAAATATTTTCCTTTAACACCTGAAGGTCGGTTTTGTTCGATTGATTGTTGTAAGGCTGTTAAATTTTCTTTTAACTGTAACTCACTAAAATCCGACTTTCCAAAACTTACGTGAACAACACCAGTTTTATCTGCTTTGTATTCAAATTTACCCTTCTTGAAATCTGATAAAGTTTCTGTTAAGGTTGTACTAACTGTTCCAGATTTTGGAGATGGCATTAAACCTTTAGGACCTAATACTCGACCTAGTTTTGCCAATTTCGGCATCATATCTGGCGTAGCAATTAATAAGTCAAAATCAATATTACCTTGACTGATTTGTTCAATTAATTCATCATTTCCTACAATATCTGCACCTGCTGTTTGAGCTTCAGCAATATTACTGTCATTTGTTAAAACAGCGATTCGAATTGATTTTCCAACTCCATGAGGTAATGTTACTGTGGTTCTTAACTGTTGATCAGCATATTTTGGATCAATATTTAAGTTTGCATGCAATTCTACAGTTTCTGTAAATTTTGCTGTAGCTGTTTCCTTTAATATTTTAATTCCTTCTTCAATATCAGAAAAAACAATATTTATTGTTTTCGCTTTATTTTCTTGATGACGACGTGATATTTTTCGCATAAAAATTTCCCGATAAATTTATCAATTGTAGGTTAGTCCGAAATTGAAATACCCATATTTCGAGCAGTTCCTTCAACGATTTTTATTGCACTAGCAAGTTTTGTAGTGTTTAAATCTGGTAATTTAATGCTTGCAATTTCTTCTAATTGAGCGTTAGTAATTGAACCGACATTTACTCGATTAGGTGTCGATGAACCTTTTTTAATTTTTGCAGCATTTGCTAATAAAACAGATGCTGGTGGCGTTTTAAGAATGAAAGTATAACTTCTATCTTCGTATACTGAAATTTCTACTGGAATAATAAGCCCAGTTTTATCATTAGTTTTTGCATTGTATTCTTTACAAAACGCTGCAATGTTTACACCATGTTGACCTAAGGCTGGACCTACTGGAGGCGCTGGTGTAGCTTTCGCTGCAGGTAAAGCTAGTTTAATTAATGCTGTTACTTTTTTAGCCATATAAATTTACCGCTTTATAAATTCAATTTTTAATTTGAATGAATTTTTGAACTACCTTAAAAAGAAGGTTTTGTTTTCATTTAAAGCTGAAATAATCTCTTTAAATCTATAATTTAGCTATATTACAAAAAGAGATTAATTACTGATTGCTTTTTACTTCTAAATTCTATCTAAACAATATAAACCTCTTATTAATAAGAGAAACGCGCCCTGAAGGACTTGAACCCTCGACATCTAATTTTGGAGACTAGCGTTCTACCAACTGAACTAAGGACGCTTGATCAATATTTTAAGTATAATAGATTAAAAAAGCAACAGTTTAGGTACAATCTTTTAAAAATTATGCAAAATTCGAATAAGAATTTAGGACTTTTAACAGTTGAAAAATATTTACCACATAACTTTCTTGCTGAAAAAATTATTTTAAGTAGTTTATTAGTTAGTTCGGAAGCTATTGAAATTACATTACGTAGTGTTAAAGTTGAAACTTTTTATTTTAAAAATCATCAAGAGCTTTATAAAGCTATTATTGAAATGCATACCAATAAAAGTCCAATTGATATTATTACGTTAAATACTTTTCTTCAAGATACTGGTCAACTGGAAACTGTTGGGGGGACTCAAATATTAATTGAATTAGTTAATTATGTTCCAAATTTACTATATTTAGAAGAGTATATTAATTTAATTCATGATAAATTTTTACGACGTTCATTGATAAGGTTAGGTTATGAAATCATTAATTCAGCATATGTAACCAATATTCCATTAGAATCAATATTATTAAATCTAGAAGCGAATGTTTTTAACCTTACAACAGAAATTAAATTACAAAAATTAACAAGTAGTGCAGAATTATTATCTCATGTTTTTTTAGAATTAAAAAAAAAATCATTAAAACCATCTTTATCTGGAATTTCTTCCGGTTTTTTTGATTTAGATTCGTTTACTCAAGGATTTCAAAAATCTGATTTAATAATTATTGCAGGTCGACCTTCTATGGGAAAAACAGCATTGGCATTAAATATTGGATTAAATATTATTAAAAATTTTCAGTTCCCAGTTTTATTTTTTAGTCTCGAAATGTCAAAAGAACAATTAACATATCGATTATTAACGAATGAAACGGATATAACAAGTTTACGTTTAAAAACTGGCAATATTTATAAAGAGGATTGGGTAAAATTAAATACAACTATCAAAGAATTATCGTCTTTACCGTTTTTTATTGACGACACTTCAAATCCTTCAATTCAAGATATTAAATCAAAAATTAAAAAAATAATTTTTGAACAAAACCAAATTAGTTTGGTTATTATTGATTATTTACAGTTAATGCAAACTACAAAATTTAAGACTGATAACCGCGCACAAGAATTATCGCAAATAACACGGTCTTTAAAAAATCTTGCAAGAGAGTTTAATGTTCCAATTATTGCATTATCACAATTAAGTCGAAATGTTGAAACAAGAGTAAACAAAAGGCCTATTTTATCAGATTTACGTGAAAGTGGCTCGATTGAACAAGATGCTGATTTAGTTTTAATGTTATATCGTGACAGTTATTACAATTCCTCAGATAGTTTAGAAAGTCAATCTAATTATGATAATGTAGAATTAATTATTGCAAAACAGAGAAATGGTCCTGTTGGAACTGTAGACTTACAATTTGATGCAAAACGAACAAAATTTTTAAACTCAGAACCTTCTATATAAATGCCCAGAACCAGATTCGAACTGGTGACACGAGGATCTTCAATCCACTGCTCTACCAACTGAGCTATCCGGGCTTAATATATATTATAATATATTTAAGGTAAAAAAACAATACAGTTATTTCTAATTAATAGTTGCTTATTTTTTATAAATTTAGTATTGTATATATTGGGTATAGTTTTTAATAAAATTTTAAAACAACTTATTTTGTCAGGATCGTAAGATAGCAGCATAAAGATTGAGTTAATTATTTGTATTAATGCTATACCTTTATTATTTAAGTATAATTATCTTAAATCTATTAATTATAAATTTTTTTTAGTCTAAATTCAGTATTTCATAACAAACTTTATTATAATAAAAGATACAAACTAGTTTGACAAAAATATTAATTATGTTTTTTTTAGAAAAGCTGATACAATTAATATTGTAGTCAATCTTATTATTTTTAATTTAAAAAAACGGAATTAGAAATGACAGCTTCATTATCAAATTTTATCTCTAGTTTAGTTGCAGGTGGCATTGTAGTAAGTTTAATTGCCATTGCTTTAGTTATTATTAGTAAAAGTGATCGTATTGTACGTTCTTAATTAAAATTATAAATTAAGTATTTAGAGTTAATTAAAATCTTTAAAGAATTATTTATGGTAAACATTGGTTTTGGTCCAAATATTTTATTAGGTTTAATCTTAGGATTTGGAGTAATCTTACTATATTTTCTTCGAGTTGTTAAGCCAGAGGTGGCACGGGACGAAGATATCTTCTTTGCTACTATCGGATTACTTTATAGTTGCATTTTAATGGTTCATGGCTGGAGATTAGATCCAATTCTTTTATTTAGTCAGGTATTAATTATTGCATCTCTTTTAGTTGCTGGATGGGAAAATATTCGATTACGTGGATTACTTGCAAATATGGCAAAACTAAAAAAAGTAAATAAATAACACTAAATATCTTTTGTATTCTTGGTTTCAATTTTATAAATAATGGTTTTGAATTATGTTTAAAAAATATTCTAAATTTTGTGCCTTAATTTTATTTGGTATTTTTAATATTTTTGTTACGACAGCGTCTGCTATTGACTTAGATGAAGCTACTCGAACAGTAGTTGTTGACGGGGCAGGAAATACAACAGTATTAACACCAGAACAAGTAAAACGAGGAAAACGTTTATTTAATGCGACATGTGGTGCTTGTCATACTGGTGGTGTTACAAAAACAAACCCAAACGTTGGTTTAGATCCAGAAGCATTAAGTTTAGCGACTCCACGTCGAGATAATATTAATGCATTAGTTGATTATATTAAAAATCCAGTAACTTACGATGGTTTAGACTCTATTGCAGAAGTTCACCCTAGTATTAAAAGTGCTGATATTTACCCTCGTATGCGTTCTTTAACAGATGAGGATTTATATTCAATTGCTGGTCATATTATGTTATCACCACGTATTGTGAGTGAGAAATGGGGTGGTGGTAAAATTTATTACTAAATCTAGCCTTAATTTTTTTAGTTTAATCCTATTTTCAGTAGGGTTAAACTTAATTAATAATTTTTTTAGTATTTTTAGTCTTGGCAGATTATGTTTTTTAATGTTAATATAGAATGGCTAGATAAGATTTTTTACTAAACTTATCTTATATCTAACTGAAAATTTTGTTTATAAAGTTTTATTAGAATTCACAAAGCATGTAGCTCAGTGGATAGAGCATCAGATTCCGATTCTGAAAGTCGGGGGTTCGATTCCCTTCATGCTTATTTATTTATAATATTTAAGTAAAATAATAAAGTTTTTAAGTTTAATCAATAAGTAAAAAATTATAGGGGCTGACTTGGTTTTGACATTTAAAAATTAAGTAAGATATGATGCAGGTCGAAGCCGTATTCTTCGTAAAAACATACAACTATACAATAAATGCTAATAATATAATTTCTTTTAACTTCAAAAATACAAATGAGAATTCAAATAAAACATTGAATTCTTTAAGTTTTGCAGTTTAGTACGTAATATTTTTGTTAAATTTTTTTGTTCACTATAACTAGACTTTTCTTTTTTTTATAGTTTAGAATAACATTAACTTTTGTTCATTTAAATGAACTATGCCTGTGAATGAGTATTTTAATAAAATTTAAATGGACGTGGGTTCGATTCCCATCAGCTCCATCTATGCATTCGTGGCCGAGTGGTTGAAGGCACCGGACTCATAATCCGTTTTCCTCTGGAACGTCACTGGTTCGAACCCAGTCGGATGCATTAAGAAAATTTTTAATATTGTTTTTTTGGAAGTATAATTGTAGTATTGCTAATAATAAATTATTAAAATATAAAAGTTTTATGGTTAAGTTAAACAAACAACAAGCCATTGATAATTTACACAAGAGTTTTATTAAAACTAATTTACCAACAATTAGAATTGGTGATAATGTTAAAATTGGTGTGAAAATTATTGAAGGGAATAAAGAACGTGTTCAATTTTATGAAGGAACTGTTCTTGCAAAAAAGAATAGTTCAATTAATACCACAATTACAGTAAGAAAAGTTTTACAAGGGATTGGAGTTGAACGAATCTTTTTAATTCATTCGCCAAAAATTGATTCAATTCAAGTATTACGTTCATCAAAAGTACGTCGTTCAAAATTATACTACTTACGTAACTTAAAAGGTAAAGCTAGTCGTTTAAAACAAGCTTTTAAATAAAATTAAAAGTTTTTAAAAATAAAAAAAAAATTATTTGTAACAGCTTTCCGTAGTATAATATTAAATAGTAAAGTAATATTAGAACTAAGTTTTCAATTTTTACTTTATCGTATAATTTAAAATAAGGATTTATATGAGTACTTACAAAGTTTCATTATTAAGTGAAGAGCACGAGATCGATACTACAATTGACTGTAATGACGATGTGTTTGTTTTAGATGCTGCTGAAGAACAAGGTATTGATTTACCATATTCTTGTCGTGCTGGTGCTTGTTCTACATGTGCTGGTAAAGTAACAGACGGTACTATCGATCAATCAGAGCAAACTTTTTTAGATGATGATCAAGTAGGTGCAGGTTTTGTTTTAACTTGTATTGCTTACCCTAAATCAGATTGTACAATTTTAGTTCACCAAGAAGACGAATTATACTAATTGATTTAGAATAAAAAGGAATGACTTTCAATGTCTGTCATTCCTTTTTTATTATTAGAAATTAAGTTCAGCAGCTTGAACTTTTTCAAATTGTTTTTTCTTTAAAATTAATAAAATCTGTGTCAATAATACACTGAAACAAAAAGCTAAATAACCAATAATACGTGCAGGTTTTTGTAATACAAGTTCAGTTTCTTCTTGACCGAAACCACCAACATTTGGATCAATATTTAATGGTTGATCTGTTTTAACAACATCACCTTGTTTTACAGTTAATACTAAACCAGCTGGAACAATTTGAGATGTTGATGTTCCATTTGAATTAATAATTGTAATATCTGATTCATTTTTTGCTGTAGTATTAATTTCAGAAATTTGACCTGCTTGAACAGCACCAAATGCATTAATATTACTCTTTTCACCTGTTGGGTAAACTTGACCACGACCACGGTTTCCACCCGCGTACAATGGGTATGTTAAGTATTTAACATCTGAACTTTTTTCAGGGTCAGGTGCTACTACAGGGAAGATAAGTTCTTGGTGTGTTTTACCAGCAATTGGTCCAACTACTAAGATATTATCAAATTCTGTACTATATGGTGAAATAAACACACCTTTATTTTTTTGTTTTACTTCTTGTGGAATTTGATTCTTAGGAGCTAATTTAAATCCTTTTGGTAAAATTACAATACCACCTACATTTAAATCGGCTTTAGCACCATTAGCACCAATTTGTTGGCGTGTTGTATCATAAGGTACTTTAACTTCAATTTCAAAAACAGCATTTGGAAGTACTGCTTGTGGTGCTTCAATTTCAATCGCTTTTTGATTTAAGTGACAATTTGCACAAGCTAATTTACCATTTGCAGCACGGGGGTTTGAATAACCTTGTTGTGCAAATACAGGGTAAGCTACCGAATTTTCAATAGAAAAACCGAATACACTTATAGCAATTGTTAAAGTAAATAAAAGACTTTTAAAAAACTTGTTAGTTGCCATGGATTAAATACTTTTTAAGTATATTTATATAAATTAATTTTTTATTAAAAGCAGGATCCCTACTCCAGAAAAATATAACAATAATATTGCTGATGAAAGCAATACTTGAGTAAGTGGATCGGTAGAAGGTGTTAAAACTGCTCCAATAATTGTTGAAACTAAAATAACGTATCTCCAAGAATCTATCATTTGTTTAGCCGAAACAATATTTAATAATCCTAATAAAATTTGAATTATTGGAATTTGAAATGCTAAACCAGTACTATAAAATAAGACTAGAATAAATTCAAAATATTGATCAAATGACCAAAACGGTTCAATAACTTCATCACTGTAGCTTAAAAAAAAGTTTAATGCTGCAGGTATTAAGGCATAATACGAAAAAACTAGTCCCAATCCAAAGAGACATAAAGAACTTAACAATAATGGTAAGATAATTTTTGTTTCTTTTTTCGTTAGTCCAGGTAATAAAAATAAAATTAATTGTCCAATTGCAAATGGGCTTCCAAATAGCAATCCTGTATAAAAAGAAATTTTTACAGTAGAGACAAAATATTCACCAGGTGATAGTTGAAAAAATTTTACATTACTCACTGGAAGTTCTAATATTTTAACTAAAAACTTCACTTCAAAAAAAGCAATGCACGTTAGTAATAAAATAATCCAAACAATATGAAAAATGCGTTGACGTAGTTCTTCTATATGTTCAGAAAATGGTAACTCTAATGTAACTGCTTCATTTTTTTGAAAGTTAAAATCAGAATTTGTTATCATATATTGGAATTTTGCATTCTTTAAATTTTTTACTACACTTTATTTTAAAATGTAGTGCTAATTACGTCAAAATCAATACATAACTTCGTAAAGGAATATAAAACTAAATTTTATTAAATTTAGTTTTATATTTTTTTATGATAAATAATTTATAGCTTCAACACGAGCTGTCGCTTTTTTTAATTCAATTGATGCATCAAGTTTTGCTTTGCTTGTTTCAGCATTTTCTACCGCTACTGTAGCTTTTTCTAATTCTTGTGTAGCTTCACTTAGTTCTACTGACACAAGTTCTTCGACATCATTTACTAAAACAGTAACTCGGTTGCTATCGATTTCTGCTAAACCGCCACATAGAATAATGGGAGTCCATTTATTTTCTAGTTTAATTCTTAGTAAACCTGTATCTAAAGCTGTAATTAAAGCAGCATGACCATCTAATACACCTACTTGACCAGTTAAACCGGGTAAAACAACTTCATCTGCAGTTGTTGAACAGATTACTCTGTCTGGAGTAAGTACGCGAATATTTAGAACCATAAAATTATTACTCCTTTATTTTAGAGTTTCTGCTTTTGCAATTGCTTCGTCAATATCCCCTACAAGATAGAACGCTTGTTCTGGTAAATCATCTAATTCACCTTCTAGAACCATTGTGAAACCTTTAATTGTTTGTTCTAAACTTACATATTTACCAGGTGAACCTGTAAAGATTTCAGCTACGAAGAATGGTTGTGATAAGAAACGTTCTACTTTACGTGCACGAGCTACTGTTAAACGATCTTCTTCAGATAATTCATCAATACCTAAAATTGCAATAATGTCTTGTAATTCTTTGTAACGTTGTAAAGTTTCTTTAACAGTTTCTGCTGTTGCATAGTGGATTTCACTTACAATGTTTGGTTGTAACATTGTTGATGTAGAATCTAATGGATCTACAGCAGGGTAAATACCTTTTGCAGCTAAATTACGTGATAATACTGTAGTTGCATCTAAGTGAGCAAACGTTGTTGCTGGAGCTGGATCTGTTAAATCATCAGCAGGTACATATACTGCTTGAATTGAAGTAATAGAACCTTGTGTTGTAGATGTAATACGTTCTTGTAACGCACCCATTTCAGTAGCTAATGTTGGTTGGTAACCTACAGCAGATGGCATACGACCTAATAAAGCAGATACTTCAGAACCGGCTTGTGTGAAACGGAAAATGTTATCGATAAATAATAAAACATCTTGTTTGTTTACATCACGGAAGTATTCAGCCATTGTTAAAGCTGTTAAACCTACACGCATACGTGCTCCTGGAGGTTCATTCATTTGACCATATACTAAAGCTACTTTAGATTCGGCAAAATTACTTTCGTTAATTACACCTGATTCTTTCATTTCTTCATATAAATCATTACCTTCACGGGTACGTTCACCTACACCACCAAATACAGATACACCACCATGTGCTTTTGCAATATTATTAATTAATTCCATAATTAATACCGTTTTACCTACACCAGCACCACCAAATAAACCAATTTTACCACCTCGACGGTATGGAGCTAATAAATCAACAACCTTAATACCAGTTTCAAAAATTGATGGTTTTGTTTCTAATTCTGTAAATGCAGGTGCATCACGGTGAATTGGTAAAGTTTCTTCATAAGAAACATCGCCTTGCTCATCTACTGGTTCACCAATAACATTGAAAATTCGACCTAAAGTTGTTGTACCAACAGGAACATTAATTGGTGTACCTAAATCAACAGCTTCAACACCACGTTTTAAACCATCTGTTGAACGCATTGATACAGCACGTACTTTATTATCACCTAATAATTGTTGTACTTCAACGATATTACCAATACCATCGGCTGTCTCAATTTTAATTGCACTATAGATTGGTGGTAAATTTCCATCAGGGAATTGAATATCTAATACCGGACCAATGATTTGACTAACGAAACCTATATTTTTTTCAGTTTGTACCATTTTGACTTAACATATTTAAATATTTAAGAATAAATATACTTTCGGAATTTGACTTATTATTTTTAATAATAACAAATTTAAAACTAATTAACTACGTACCATTGTACAACAAAATAATGATTATTCTTGAATAAAATGTTATGTTTACTTTTTCTTTTTATCATTAATGAACTTAATCATCTTCAAATAATCGTCCACTTACTTTCAGCCAGTTTCGAGCTCCTGGATAATTATCTGGTGCAAGTTTTAATGCTTGGCGCCAATACTCACCTGCTTTATCAAAAAATTCAGTAGCTAATGCACGATATTCAGCTTGTTGAATATCGTCAATTTCTTTATTAATCATTGTTAATGTATTTAAACCTGAAGAATGATAAATTACAGCTATATTATTTAATGCTTGTGGTAAATTTGAATTTAACTCTAAGGCTTGGTGATAATATTCTAATGCCTGCGAATTATTACCAATATTTCCATAAATTAATCCAATATTATATAAAGTATAACTACGGTCATATGGATCTTCTTCAACCTGTAATGCTTCGTAATAATTTTCTAATGCTTCTGCATATTTCCCTTGTGACTGAGCTGCCATTCCTGCTCGGTAATAAGAAAAAGCTTGTTTTTCTTGTTTACTCGCAGGTAATACTTTTAATAAAATGTCAGCAATTACAGTGAAGGTTTTATCAATAAAATTTCCCATAAAAATTCCTTTAAATCTTAAAAATAAAAATTTTAATATTTGTAAATCATCTCAATCAATTTTTACAGTAATTATAATCGATATTTTAATTTTGGTGTAGAGATATAAAAAATCTATTTTGAATTATTGTTGTTTAAAATGAAAGCTGGTGAAGGGATTTGAACCCCCAACCTACGGATTACAAATCCGTTGCTCTACCATTGAGCTACACCAGCATATTTATATATATTTTTTTAATATATACTCATTAGAACAAATTCTTAGTCTGTAATTCTATTTTAAGAATAAAACTTATAAAAATCAACAAATTAGAAAAAATTTTTACGGCATCTTTGTCATTTTTAGTTTTTGTTAAATTCTTAAATAAACAGTTTAGTAATAAATTAAAATTTATTACTAAACTATTTCTAAAATTGAACCGATATCTAACCAAATTTACCTGAAGTAGATGCAATTAAAAATGCAGCGTATGTTAAAATATAACCTACTGAGAAGTGGACTAAACCAACTAAACGCGCTTGAACAATTGATAATGCGACAGGTTTATCACGCCAACGAATTAAATTTGCTAACGGTGTACGTTCATGAGCCCAAACTAATGTTTCAATTAATTCTTGCCAGTAACCACGCCATGAAATTAAGAACATGAAACCAGTGGCCCAAATTAAATGTCCAAATAAGAACATCCATGACCATACAGATAAATTATTCATACCAAATGGATTATACCCATTAATTAATGGTGATGAATTTAACCATAAGTAGTCACGTAACCAGCCCATAATATAATTTGATGATTCATCAAATTGAGCAGGGTTACCACCCCAGATTGTCATGTGTTTCCAATGCCAGTAGAATGTTACCCAACCAATTGTGTTTAACATCCAGAACATAGCTAAATAGAAAGCATCCCAAGCTGAAATATCACATGTACCACCACGGCCTGGACCGTCACATGGGAAACTGTAACCAAAATCTTTTTTATCAGGCATTAACTTAGATCCACGTGCATCTAATGCACCTTTAACTAAAATTAATGCAGTTACATGTAAGCCTAAAGCAATTGCATGATGAACTAAGAAATCACCAGGACCAATTTTTAAGAATAAATCATTTTTATTGTTATTAATTGCATCTAACCAACCTGGTAACCAAACTTGATTACCTGCAACTGTGGCAGGGCTTGTTGGTGATGATAATAAAACATTAAATTGATATACTGCTTTACCAGATGCTGCTTGAATATATTCAGCAAATACTGGTTCGAATAAAATTTGTTTTTCTGGTTGACCAAATGCTACAACAGTATCGTTATGAATATATAATCCTAAAGTATGGAACCCTAAGAATAATGATACCCAGCTTAAATGTGAAATAATAGCTTCTTTATGCTCTAACATACGAGCTAAAACGTTATTTTTATTTAATTCCGGATCATAATCACGAACAAAGAAAATAGCACCGTGAGCAAAAGCACCCACCATTAAGAAACCAGCGATATATTGGTGATGTGTGTATAAAGCTGCTTCAGTTGTAAAATCTTTAGATAAATAAGCATATGGAGTTAATGCATACATATGTTGTGCAGTTAACGATGTAGCAACACCTAATGATGCTAATGCTAAACCTAATTGCATATGTAAAGAATTTGTAATTGTTTCAAACAATCCAACGTGACCTGCGCCTAAACGTCCTCCTGGAGGACGATGAGCATCAAGAATTTCTTTCATATTGTGACCAATACCGAAATTTGTTCGATACATATGACCAGCAATAATAAATACAACCGCAATAGCTAATTGATGATGTGCTATATCACTTAACCATAATGCTTGCGTTTGTGGATGGAATCCACCTAAAAATGTTAAAATTGCAGTACCAGCTCCTTCACTTGTACCATATACATGTGAGGCACTATCAGGATTTTCTGCGTATACAGTCCAATTACCAGTAAAGAATGGTGTTAAACCAGCAGGGTGCGGAGGTGTCGTTAAGAAGTTATCCCAACCTACATGTACACCTCGTGATACTGGAATTGCTACGTGCACAATATGTCCAGTCCATGCTAATGAACTTACACCTAATAAACCAGATAAATGGTGGTTTAAACGTGATTCATTGTTTTTAAACCAAGATAAACTTGGACGGAATTTTGGTTGTAAATGTAACCAGCCCGCAAATAATAAAACACAAGATAAGATTAATAAACCAACAGAACCTGCATACAGTTCTTGATTTGTTCTAAATCCAATTGTATACCACCATTGGTAAACTCCAGAAAATGCTATATTTACAGGGTATGTATTACCTTTACTAAAAGCTTTTAATGCAGATTCACCAAAATGTGGGTCCCAAATTGAGTGCGCAATTGGTTTTGTTTTTAATGGTTTTACTACCCATTGTTCGAAGTTTCCTTGCCATGCTACATGGAATAAATTTCCAGCTGTCCAAAGGAAAATAATAGCTAAATGGCCAAAATGAGACGCGAAGATTTTTTGATATAAATTTTCTTCTGTCATACCATCATGTGCTTCTAAATCATGAGCAGTAGCTATACCATACCAAATTCGTCGGGTTGCTGGATCTTGTGCAAGGGCTTGGCTAAACTTTGGAAATTTAGTTGCCATAATCTTCAGATGCCTTTTTTTATAATTTATAGTTGTAAATAAAAGTTAAATTGTATGAAATTTATACAATTAAGTAATTGATAATGAACGTGCTAAGAAGAACGCCCAAGTTGTTCCGATACCACCTAATAAATAGTGTGCTAAACCAACAGCTCGACCTTGTGTAATACTTAATGCACGTGGTTGAATTGCTGGCGCAAAGTTTAATTTATTATGTGCCCATACGATTGATTCAATAAGTTCTTGCCAGTAACCACGGCCACTGAATAAGAACATTAAACTAAATGCCCAAATGAAATGTGCACCTAAGAAAATTAAACCATAAGCAGATGATGCTGAACCGTATGATTGAATTACTTGAGAGGCTTGTGACCATAAGAAATCACGTAACCAACCATTAATAGTAATAGAACTTTGAGCAAAGTTTCCACCAGTAATATGAGAAATACTTCCATCTGGTGTTACTGTACCCCATACATCTGATTGCATTTTCCAACTAAAGTGGAAGATTACAACAGAAATGGCATTATACATCCAGAATAAGCCTAAAAATACATGATCCCAACTAGAACTTTGACAAGTACCGCCACGACCAGGTCCATCACATGGGAAACGGAAACCTAAATTTGCTTTATCAGGAATTAATTTAGAACTACGAGCGTAAAGTACACCTTTTAATAAAATTAAAACTGTTACATGAATAGTAAATGCATGAATATGGTGTACCATGAAATCTGCGGTACCTAATTTAATAGGCATCATTGCAATTTTACCACCAACTTCAACTACATCACCACCAAAAGCATAACTTGTTGTTGCAAGTGCGTTTGGCGCTGTTGTACCTGGCGCTAATAAATGAATATTTTGAATCCATTGTGCGAAAATTGGTTGTAATTGAATCGCTTTATCTGAGAACATATCTTGTGGACGTCCTAAAGCACGCATTGTATCATTATGGATATAGAAGCCAAATGCATGACAACCTAAGAAAATACAAACCCAATTTAAGTGTGAGATAATTGAATCACGGTGACGTAATACACGATCTAATAAGTTATTATAGTTATTTGCTGGTGTATAATCCCGTACCATAAAGATAGCAGCATGAGCAGCACCACCAACAACACAGAATCCACCAATCCACATATGATGTGTAAATAATGATAACTGAGTTGCATAATCTGTTGCAATATATGGATACGGTGGCATTGCATACATATGATGTGCAACAATAATACTTAATGATCCTACCATTGCTAAATTAATAGCTAACTGAGCATGCCAAGAAGTTGTTAAAATTTCATATAAACCTTTATGACCTTCGCCTGTAAAAGGACCTTTATGAGCTTCTAAAATTTCTTTCATACTATGACCAATACCCCAATTAGTACGGTACATATGACCTGCTACAATAAATAGTACTGATAATGCTAAATGGTGATGTGCGATATCGCTTAACCATAACCCACCAGTAACAGGATTTAAACCGCCTTTAAATGTTAAGAAATCAGAGTATTCACCCCAGTGACCACTAAAAAATGGTGCTAGGCCTTTTCCAAAACTTGGATACAACTGTGCCATTAACTCACGATTAATTAAGAATTCATGTGGTAATGGAATTTCTTGTGGAGATACACCTGCGTCTAATAACTTATTAATAGGTAATGCAATATGGATTTGGTGACCAGACCATGATAAACAGCCTAAACCTAATAAACCAGCTAAATGATGATTCATCATAGATTCCGCATTTTGGAACCATTCCAATTTTGGAGCTGCTTTATGGTAATGGAACCAACCTGCAAATAGCATTAACGCTGACATTACTAATCCACCGATTGCAATCCAGTATAATTCTACTTCACTTGTAATACCTTCAGCACGCCACATTTGGAACCAACCAGATGTTGTTTGTACACCTTGGAAATTCCCACCAACGTCCGCATTTAAAATTTCTTGACCTACAATCGGCCAAACAACTTGTGAACTTTGTTTAATACCAATTGGATCTGATAACCAAGCAGAATAATTTGAGAAATATGCACCATGGAAATGCATACCACTAATCCATAAGAAAATTGCTGCTAATTGGCCGAAATGTGCACTAAAAATTTTACGAGAAACTTCTTCTAATGAATTAGTTTGACTATCAAAATCATGTGCGTCAGCATGTAAGTTCCAAATCCATGTTGTTGTTTTTGGACCTTTAGCTAAAGTTCGTGAAAAATGTCCTGGTTTGGCCCATTTTTCGAAACTAGTTTCCACAGCGTCTTTTTCTACAAAAATTTGTACATTTTTTGTACGACGCTCCGTTGAGCTTATTGCCATTGACTTTCTCCTTTTGGGAGACGAAAATCTATGAAACTCTCATAAAAAATAAAAAATAGTTTGTAAATATCTATTCAGTAAATATGAGTTTTCAGAATAGTATTATATATTGTTTTTTAATTTATTTTCGTCTTCTATTTAAAATATTAAAAATTTAATATTTTAAATAGCGTTTTGTGCTACAAAGGGTAATAATGATAATACACGAGCTCTTTTAATTGCTTTTGCAATTTGTCGTTGTTGTTGAACTGTCACACCAGTAGCACGACGTGGTAAAATTTTTCCTTGTTCAGTAATAAATAATTTTAATAAATCAA
>Ga0209713_10000645_pt1 | contig 19784 bp, 21 predicted proteins | sample ArcOceMetagenome_3_FD_187444 | JGI IMG/M metagenome (GOLD analysis project Ga0209713, IMG submission 187444) | Marine eukaryotic phytoplankton communities from Arctic Ocean - Arctic Ocean- Svalbard ARC20M Metagenome (SPAdes) (version 2) | ecosystem: Environmental > Aquatic > Marine > Oceanic... | reverse complement strand
ACGACCCACAGGGTCTTTTTCCTGAAACTGCGATTGGTAAATTAGGGGAATTTCCGGAAAAGAGGGTTTAACGACCCCCAGGGGTGGTCGCCCCACGCTTGTGAATTTCCGGGTGTTTTTCCCCACCAGGGGTCTAAAGCCACACCACGCCCACACCACGATGTCGACAAAATGTAGGAGACTACACAAAATCTTCACAAAAAGGTTTAAAGAGAAACTCACAACTATATAAAGAGTTGATAAAATGTCAACAACTAAAGAAGCCAAATGGTGCCGTGGATGTGATAAAGTTTTTTCACTTGAAGGATTTTACAGGGCTGGAAAATCTTGGCAGAAAGATTGTAAAAAATGCCACAATCTTAAACGAAATAAGTATAAACATAGCCGAGTGTATATAAAGAAACCAACTGGTTTTTTGAAACTACCTGAAGAATTACAGAAGAAAATTATATTTGATGTATACATCAGAATAAATTTTACAGACATCTGTAAAAAATACAAAGATGAATACCCTGGTGTGTTAAATCATTCATCCCTACTCAGATGGAATAGGACAAATCAAATAAAAAAATATCAACCACGTGAAGATGAAACACATTGTGAGAAATGTTTTGCGTTTGTATGTCAATGTAAATCTGTGTGAACACCCACACCCAAAAAAAAAACACCACAATTTTTTTAACAATAGATAACACCACAACAATGTTATCTATTTCCAACCTTGTAAATCACCGACCTTATGATTTGGTAAATCATTTATTAATTTTATTTAAAGAAGAATTATTACTGGCTGACGAACAAAGAAACAAAAAATATAAAAGGGCTTAAAGGGAAAAATATATAGTATATAATTAAAAAAAATTAAATGGATAATTATAATATTTCATCTAATTATAGAATGTCAAGGTCTGAACTTTACCAACAGGCAAAGATTCAGGCTCAAGAATTGGGTATACCCCTGGCTGACCTAAAATCCCGATGGAGAGGGTCAAGTACAGAAGACTGGAGAGAACAAAACAAAGTTTATTCCAGAGATATAAAAAATCGAAAAAATAACTACAATAGAGCATTACGTGTCGCCAGAGAGTTGAGAGAAGAACTAAGTCTACCAAATAGACTCAGCGGTTCATCCAACCAAGATTGGAAGAGGGAACTAAGAAGACTACGTATGAGGGGACGAAGAGGACAAGAACAGAGGGCAACACAACTAAGAGAAAAAGTTCAACCTATTCTCAGAGAAGTACAAAGCACAAACACTCTGGGTGTGAAACGTACTGAAAAGAGAACTAAAAAAATAAAAGAAGATTTAAACACCTATATAACAAAGCAATTAATTAGAAAAAACGATTTTCAGAGAATTTTCAATCGTGTTATTAATCAAAATATTACCCTTACCGACAGTCAAGCACAAGTTGTGTGGAATAATATTCAAGGAATTGGACCATCCAATGTCCTTATTACTGGCTATGGAATTAGTCAGGATTTACCTCTAAATCGCATAACACGCAATTTCTTTATGAATATTCTCAAAAATGGTAAGATTGTAATTGACGATTTAGCAGAAGAAGAAGGAAGTGATACTCTCAAAAACATAAATATTGCTGAAATTGATTCAATAAAATATAGAATATTAAAAGCAGATAGATTTATTAAAAACCGTGATGGTAGATTCTTTACAAAAATAAACACTACTGAAATAGACCTGAGTAAATATCAGATTTATAATCAAAATCAGGCTTATGATGAAGATATTTACAAAAAACGAGAACATTGTTTAATCCATACCCTACAGGAACAAGGAATTAGCAAAGCAATATTAAATTCAATTAAACTGTCATATATTACAGGTTTCAATATCAGGAAAAAAGATTTACCCTTCATATGTGAACAGATTAAAAGAAATATTAATGTCTACACAAAAAATGGTAATAGAATAGCGATTCAAAATATCAAGTGTTCTACTCCTACAGACCAATCGGTAGAAATTGCTATGTATGAAAATCACTATTTCACATATGAAATCACAAAATATTCATCGTATTCAATAATCCACTACGATGAATTAAAAAACTGTGAGGATTTTCACGACATTATTAAGAAAAAAACAACAAAAGGTAGATACCACTACTACACACGTGCACAAGGGAAAAGCAAAATTAATTCTTTGCTTTTAGTTGACAAACTATCCCAGAGTGGTAAATTTAAAAAATTAGATTTAATTAGATTTGAAGAATCTTCAAACAATATAGAGACACGAGACCATATTTATTTGGATAACATTGAATGTGAACAAACCAACGACAATATCAGAATAGAACAAACCACAAAACAAGAGTCAGATGGGAAAGACCACTTTTACGCCGACTGTGAATCGTTTGTTAATGGAAATAACCACGAATTATATCTTTTAGGATATGTTGGTCACGAAAATGATTACGTTGACATATTGAGTGTAGAAGATTCACGATACAAAAACAAAATTGAATTATTAATCCGTAAATGGTTGAATGATATGACCCGTGGTGGTACAGAGGATGCTTTCTGTTTCTTTCATAATCTAAAATATGATTATCATCTTCTTGAAAAATATCTAAACATTTTTTCGAGATGTGAAAAAGATGGTCAACTTTACAGTGTCACAATTAAATTCAAAGGTAAAAAAATTACATTGAAGGATTCATACAAATTGATACCATTCCCATTATCGAAATTTGGAGAAGTTTTCAATCTACCAAAGGCATTTAGGAAAAAAGAGGCTATAGCATATACTTATTACACACGTAGTAATGATAATATTAGAATCAAAACAAAAAAATACAAGTCTATGTTGAGTAGAGAAGACCAAAAAATATTCAAAGAAGTAATCAAATTAGAACCATCATACAATCCCAAAAATAATTCATTCAATCCAACAACATATTACAAAGATTACCTCAAATTGGATTGTCTTGTTCTGAAATACGGAATCCAAAAAATGGAATTGTTAATCCGAGAAATTACCTCGGAATTGTGTAGTGTATATGGTTCTTTAACAATTAGTAGTTTGACAGATAATTATATGTATCAACAGGGAGTATATAATGGAATATGCTATATTAAAGGTAATTTACGTACATACGTTGACAAGGCTGTCTACGGTGGACGTGTGTGTGTGAATCCAAAATATAAAAAACAGACTATAGAAGGCAAAATATCTGACTACGATGGGGTAAGTTTATACCCATCTGCTATCAATAGGTTAACAAGAGAATCTGGCTTACCTCGGGGTCAAGCAAGAAGATTTGATACAACAAACCCCATCAATACTTGGAATGAAAAAACATATTCAATTTTGACAGTTAAAATTACCAAAGTAAAAAAATATCAACAAATGCCATTTATAGCATACAAGAAAAAAGGTGAAATAGATTATATAAATACTCCTCCGCCGGAACCTGTCATAATTGATTCTATAACACTCCAGGATTATATCAATTTTCACGATATTGAATATGAATTATTAGATGGTGTATACTGGAATAACGGTGTTAACAAAAAAATGGGTGAGGTAATTCAAACCTTGTTTGAAACAAGGTTAAAATTTAAAAAATCAAATCCAGCACTCGCTAATACAATAAAATTGATGTTAAATTCCTCATATGGTAAAACAATTATGAAGAAGACAAAAACTGAAAAAAATATTGTTAAAACACATCAATATAAAAAAATTGACAACAAATGGGAGAAATCAGAAAAAACTAACCTTAATAATTATATACTAAGCAATTTTAACACAATTAAATCGATTAGAAAACTGAATGAAGAATGCTATGAGATAGAACAAATAAAATATGATGAGTCTTGGAACAGAGGTCACATAGGATGTGCTATTCTAAGCACATCAAAGAGAATTATGAATGAAGTATTTGACATCGCCAATGAAAATTCATACCCAATCTACTATACAGATACTGACTCACTACATTGTAATACATCAGATGTTTCTAAACTTGAAGCAAAATATTTTGAGCGATACCAAAAAAAATTAAATGGAAGTAATTTAGAACAATTTCATACTGATTTCGATATGAAAGGTGCTGAGGGCGAGATATACGCAACTAAATCAATCTTCTTGGGTAAAAAATCCTATATGGATGTACTTGAATCAACCAACGTGCACGGTGATATAATAACTGGATTCCATATCAGATTGAAGGGTATTACAAAAGAGGGACTGGAACACGAGGCTAAAAAATATAATAATTCTTATCTTGGGTTATATGAGGACTTATCACAAGGTAATTCAAAAAATATATTAATGAACCCATTCAATCAAGATGATAATAAACAAAAGGTAATGTTTGATTTTAAACAAGGCAAAGTATCTACCAGAAGAGAATTTTATAGAACAGTTCGTTTTTAGAGGTGGGGGCGGTTTCACCGATTACCATTTTGAATATCAAAATTAGGACCATCAAAACCACCATCACCATCAGCAGCAGCAAATGCACGTAATTGTTGTATATTGATTCTACCACCTCTTTCAAGGTCCAAAAATTGTCTATTCAAACCATTAAGTCCAAGAGATGAAATGGTTGATGTTAATTTTATACCTGGAATGCCATTTACAGGATTTGCTGTAAAATTTTTTACAATTAGGTCATAATTATAACCAGCACTATTTGGCTCTTCTCGGACTTTACTAAAGAAGAGCAAATTAATCATACCGGCATTGGCATTATAGAAAACTATATCAACAAATCTTGGAACTAAACCAAGTCTCTTATATTGTGTTGGTATACCTATACGACCTAATGCTATACCCAATCCCTGTAATTGTAATTGGGTTAACGCGTTAATTGCCCTTGTATCGTTCATTATCTGAATTAATTGGGCAGTAACTGCCAATCTACCTATGTTGTTTTCAGCACGTCCTTGTTCTACTTCTTGTATAATCTCCCTTAATTTCTGAGCAGTGTTAAGCCTACTTTCATTAGCTATACTATCGCTATTACGTGTTATAGTTCTTTGGTTCCTCCCAAGAGGTGGATTTATTTCCAATTCTCTCCCAACCATAGCAGGAATTTCATCACGTGCAAAACCTTGAGCGGTAAATGAAGCAGTCAAATCGGCTTGGAGTCTATCTCTTTCCCTAATCCAAGTGAAATCATTCGGATCAGGAATCCTGATCTGAGTAAAATATCCAAGTGAACCTGGTTTAAGGGTACCCATCGTTTCTCCAGCTTCACTAATACCCAAAGCCTGTAATTTATCAAAATCTCCTGTAAAACGTGGTTTTATTCTTGGTGCCATAAAGTTAGGTCTTGTTATATGTCGATTACCAACTCCATATCGTTTATTGGTTGGAATCGGGTCTACTTTCCCACCGTGCACGTAATCCGTTCCTTCTTTAAAGGATTTTCTTTTAATTACAAATTGTTGATCGGCACTTTCAGGTGTGCTGAATTTTGGAATATACATATTGTTTTCTTGAATTATAGAAAATATTTTTTTTTAACTCTCTTCAGTAAATTTATCCATACCGTCCAGAATTTTTTTTGATTGTTCTCCATCGGTTTTTTTGATAATTGTATAACCGTTTTTTCTAAGTGGATGGGGTGTATTTTCAGTTGTATCTATCCAAAGGCTGTCGTGCGATGTCATCATCAATTCATTAAAAATTGTATTGAATGAGGAAGCCTTCATTCCGGATTTCCTGGCAGTGTTAGCCAGACTATCCATATCTGACATTTTCCAAAGTACCCACAAATTGCTACACCTCCTGACAATTGGCGGCACATTGAAAGTATCCTGCGCAGCAAGGATTATACTAATATTTTTATGTGTCGAAACAAATCCAAAAAGTCTATCAAGATTCCGCCTCTGTGTCTTATCCATCCCTTTAAATTCTAAATCATCAAGAATAACAAGAGTTTTAACTAACCCCTCCCATTCATCTGGGGGTGGGATGTCGGACATCATTTCACCGCCAATGTCATCCCATTCCTTTGTATAATCTGGGTCACAATGGATTACAAAAATCTCTTCGAATTCAGGCTTTGCCCTGAGTATGATATTCTTGATGATTGTTCCTTTTCCACAGTTTGGAGGTCCAAGTGCTACACACCGAAAGGGATGGGGAATATTCAACATATTTCTACCTTTGTACCATTTCTCGTGGAAGTTTTTATCAGCATTTGGAAGTGCTATGATTTTATTTGGCAACCGTGGTAACTTTTTTGTCATTCCTTTGTATTACACAATTATAATGTCTACTCTAAAAAAAAAATAAAAAAAGTTAATATTATAATGCCTCTATGTATACAAAGTAATGACAAACGTACCAAAAAAAGGAGATTTGGTAATTAACCCAAAAACATCAAGACCTGTAAAAGTCGGTGGACGTATCTGGTTAAATCTTGTAAGGGAGGGTTTAGCGGAGGGACATTATAGTGACCCTAAAAAAATAGAGCCAATAGGTGAAAACCCTGATGAACAGATTAGGGAGATAAATAAAAAACTTCCTCGTGGTAAACAAGCAGTTCGAGGACGTGGTAAATATCGAGGTCAAATAACAACAAGAAACACGAAACTCCGGACAGAGGATGTGAGTCGTTTTACAGCACAATCTGCTTGTAAAATAATCAAAGAAAACCCTGAATTAATAGACGACGGAGATGAAGAACTTGAAAGATTGATTCTTATGGAAATGTCTCGCAAAACCCCCTCAAAAACTGCTGTTAGATACGGACGGCGTAGTACCCAACCAGAAAAATTTGTATTGGTTGAAGAGGACCCTGTGAGTGATGGTGGTGGCGAAGAGTCCGGTGGCGGAGAGTCCGACTCGGATGATATTGATTATTTTCTTGATTAGTGGAAAATTAAAATATTTTGTTTATAACAGATAAAAAAGTAAGAGGACAATGATGGTTCCAGAAGAAATAAGTTTACTCGTTAGTAGCGACCCCACACAGGGTGCTATAAACAGAACCTCTGACGGTTCACAATTTGAGGTTCAATTAGATGAAAGCATAGAGATACCCAAAGACGCATTGAACGTAAATGTTTCGGTCGAAGAAGCCACTGTTTGGTGGGTAGTACCCAATATTATAACAGGTATAAATGACACTTTTTATATTTTTGGTGATAACTCTCAGGGCGGCTCCGAGTTATTTACTGTGGTGGTTGAACAAGGTTTATATGATCTGACTGGATTAAATAACTCACTTCAAAGTGGGTTAGAGGCACTGGGAGCCAGAACTATAGATGGAAATGGTGACGCTCTACCGTTAGTTAGTTTGGCTCCAGATGAAGCGACACAAAAGGTTTTATTACGGTTTAATTATCCTAATGTAACAGTTGATTTTGCTCCTCCCCGCACACCATATGAAATTCTCGGTTTTGAACCAATTCAATATGGTCCATTCCCTTCTGCTCCGTTAAATCAACTTGCTCCTAACACAGCAGCATTCAACCAAGTCAATTATTTCCTAATTGCGAGCGACCTCGTCCAAAAAGGTATTAGATTCAATAATAGGTATAACCAAGTTATAACACAAGTTTTAATAAATGTAGCACCCGGGTCACAAATCATAAGCACGCCATTTAACCCTGCAAAATCTAATGCTCAAGAATTAGCAGGGACAAAAAGAACAAATATAAGATTCAGACTGACAGATGATAAACTAAGACCTGTTAACACAAACAATGAATATTTTACAGCAAGAATTGTTATCAGGTATCTCAGACCAATGGTAATAACTCGTTAATTAAAAAAACCAAAAAAGAATTAATATTTTATATTTACAATACACAAAATGAGAAGGTTGAATCAAGGACGACAGAAAATTGGATATGTTTACAATAAACAAATTGTAAGTGATATAGCAATTGTCCAACCTGCACGTAATCTTGTTGATATACAGGAAGAATCATTTCAACCACATTCTGGTATGACTGGTCAGGGGGTTGTACGAGCCACAACAAGTCCTGAGGAAAATGCACGGAAGATTATATGGAATTCACCCACTACCCCAGCACCCACAACCACTACCCCGGCACCCACTACTCCGGCACCCCCACGTCCACACTCAGGTAAGGGGTTAGTGCCGGCAGGAGGTGGTGTGTGCGATTCCCGACCTCACCCGGGTGATGAACTTAAAAAAAAGATTATTAAAAAAATTATACGAGACAATCGTAAAAAAAAAACTCTGGCAGGTTCTGGGTTAGTGATACCAACTATAAATAACAAAATGGGTAGCCAATCTATGAGTCGTACTCTACCACAAACCGGAAACTATAAAATAGAGCCTAAACCAATCGTAGGGGGTTTTATAATAGCAAGTTTAGCTGCTATATTCTCAGCCATCGCTGCTGCTGCGAGTGCTGCTGCTGCTACATCAGTTGTTGGTTCAGTTACTGTTGGTACTTTAGCAGGTGCTGCCCTAACAGGTGCTGCGAGTGCCGCAGGTGCTAAAATTGTTAAAAAAATTGGTGGAGATGGTGTCGCTGCCACCCATCTTGTAAAAGTTGTAAAGGATACAAAATTGAAATATAGTGACCTTTCTAAGGGAGAAAGAGAAAAAGTTTCCCAGGAATATAAAAAATATCTGACAACTAATCCATCTAAGGAAAATTTAATTTTATTCGCTAAATCAATTGCTCCACTTGTTCTCAAGAATACTAAACAAAAACTAAAACCTAAAATTATTAAACTATTTAAAAAACAGGGTCTCAGTGGTTCAGGTTTGAATAGTAAAAATTTGGGATTGACAGGAAAGGGGACAGGGGTTAATAAGTTTAAAAATCTTTTTGTCAAAAATTTAATCAATCAACTTGCCTGAGTTTTTTTTTTTTTTTTAATTTAATATAATTAACCATATATATAAACAAACAAATAAAAGATGACTTCTATTTTTGACTTGAAAACGAATGTAAATGAGCTTAGTTCAACGAACGAAGGAACGAGCCGTATGGAATATGATCAACACCCTCCTACACGTGACATCGTTGGGAATAATTTCGCAAACGGTGCTATCCACTTCAGATTCCAAACTTCTGGACAAAAATGGTGGATTCCGTCTCGTAGTTACCTTAGGACCCGATTCCAACTCACCAAGGGCGATGGTGTCACCCAAGTTGAAATCGCTGACGGTGTGGCACCCAATATGGGTTTGATGTCTAATCTGTTTCAGTCAGCAGAAATGAGAATAAACGATAAGGTTGTTTCCCGTGTTGCCGATTTTATGCCCCAGGTTGACTCAATTGAAACTCGTTTGACAAAATCCTCGTCTTGGCTTGATAGCGTTGGAGAAGCCGTTAATTGGTGGGAAACGGATCAACCGACTCGCCAGGCTGAAGTTTCAAGTGATGGTTCTATTATTAAAAATCAAGTACCCACTCAGGCTGTTGAGAACACACAAATTGATACAGCAATTGGTTATGGGGTTGCTAACAGTGTGGCATACGTCGCCCAAACTGGGCTGGTTACTTTTGCGGCAGGTGCTGGTCCAGCTGTACCTAACACTAATGTGAATTTCAGAGTTGGTGATTTTTTGTCGCTGACTACTTTGCCTAATAATGAAGATGGAGCCCTAAATGTACGCCTCGAAGTCCTGGCTGTGAATGCCAATGCTACAATGACTGTACGTGCCGATATTGGTGTCGATGTGATTGCTGATGATGGTGTTAGATTTAGTAGAACACGAGTCAACCCTCCTGCTGTAGCACCACCCAGCCGTCGTGTGGGTCAGTTTGAGACTGTTTGGACTCCTCCATTGAGTCTTTTTAAGGTTGGTCACGCCCTGCCCTGTGGCTCGTATGAACTGGTTTTGTCTCCTCAGACTGCTACTGCTTATCAGAGACGTGCGATTGAGAGTATTTTTGGACAAGCATCGAAAAGCCCTACCCTACCAGGTGGAGTAGCAGGTGATTATTCTATTAGAATTGTGGATATGTATCTGTATTGTGCTACGGTTGAAGGTCCCCGTGCAGATGATATTACTTATTTGTTGGACCTCGAACAAACTCGTTGTCAGTCTGAAAAGATTGACACTACTAATTTCCAGCAGAAAAATTTTGACGTTTCTCCCTCTACTTATGCTCTGTCTGTTGCCTATCAGGATTTGAGGGCTGGAGAAAATACAGCTCTATCTGCTTCTAAATTTAAGAGTTATGACAACGCGGGTGGTGGTCTAATTCCAGCGAGTGGTGAGGAACTGAAACTAAACAGATTTTTTATCAACTATGCTGGACAAAATCTACCCTCTCCCGACGCAGACCCAAGTTTTATTCCTGGTAATGGTGTAGATTATACTATTCAACGATACAGTGAAACACAGATTTACAGTGGTGGTTATTTTGACACTGGCGGGGCGGAGACTATTGAACAATGGCACGATAGGGGTGCTTATTATTATTTTAGCTGGCCGCGTGATGGTACAGACCGTTCCACTCGTGTTAATGTCCATCAACAATTTAATGGGGCTGATACTACAAATATGCGCGTTTTGTTGTTTGATCATAGTAAGCAAGTTGCTCGTGTGCGTGTACAAGATGGACGTGTGGTTGATGTTCAGCTGGAAGATGCCTGAGTTAATTCAACTTGAACATCTAACAAGACCCTGTGAAAACCCAACACCCCCGTGCACGGTGACTTTTTTTTTTTTATTATAAATAATATTCCGTTATTTATAAAAAACTAATGAAATTATCTGAAGTACAACAGAGGAAAATTCTTAATTCTGCTACACGGGGAAGACGGAATGAATTGAAGAGATATTGTAGGGTGTGTGAACAAAAAGGGGATGGAATGAAAGAAATTTTGAAAAAGATTGGAGCTTTTCTGGGACCTATAGCAAAAGATGTAGGACCCAAGGTTTTGAAGGAATTCGTTATCCCGCTTCTAATCAAAAAAGCCAAAGAACAATATGGACTTGGACTTTCTCCGGCAGGAGGTGGTTTGAAACTTGCTGGACAGGGGGTACGCCGAGGACAAAGTCCTTGGATAATTCATTGTAAAAAAGTTGCCAGGGATAATAATATGTCTTACAAGGACGCTATGAAAGTCGCAAGTAAATCATATAAAAAGTAAATAAAAAAGTTGTGTGGAATAATAAATGATAGCGGATGAAGAGACACGTGCACAAGAATTATACTCAGATATTCTAAAACGACGTATATACCCTATGGTTGGAAATAAAACGACGTATTTGACACAGCTGTTGGGTGTTGGTAGAAAATTATTTGGTGTTAAGTTTAAAGGTGTTTTCCCATCCGACAAAATACCCCGGCTAAATGATTTATCACCATATTGTATATTAAATTTGGACAGGTCTGGGGAAAGTGGGAGCCACTGGATTGCTTTAGTTAAAACAGGTGGTGACTCTATAGTATATGATTCATTTGGTAGAGATTATAAAAGAATTATACCAGATTTGGATTATAGCGGAAATGGAAAAATACGAAATACAGATGACGATTCAGAGCAAAAAATTTTACAAACAGACTGTGGAGCCAGGTGCCTCGCATTTTTGATGCTATATGATAAATACGGAGCAAGTGTAGCATTACTAATCTAACAAAGAAAAAAAGCAAAAAAATATATATTGTACTATAACCCAAAGAGACTATGAGTGATAAATTCCTTAATACAGGCGGTACAGGCAATACCAATATAAGCAATGGTTCGTCAAATATTTTCGCAGCAAGTCTCGGATCGGATAATTTACTACCATCAATGCCTATAAAAACCAATAGTGTTAAACAATTAATTAGCACAAAATTAGAAATAGCAGATATAAATAATCTTCGCAGTGAGTTAGATAATGTTTTAACTAATCCATTCCAGGGTACTTTACAAGCAGATGATTTTCGTGGTGATTCAATTAAGGATAAAACAGAGACAAGTACAATTAATTTAACCCAGAGTGAAATTGATATAGTTTCATCCGTCGTTAAAATCAATGGTCAACAAATAGACCCTTCTGTCGATTTACAAGAAGCATATAATAACTCTACTCCACTTGCTGAAACACAATTAGCAATATCCAAGCCTTGGGTGGTGCGAGCAGTTGATACTTCAACAATATTGAATATTGATGGTGATACAAACGAAATCCGGATTCAGGGTGATTTGTTAGTTAATGGTTCCAACATAAACACCGGGTTAACAGCGGTTGAGGATGATGTTATCGATATCCAAAATGATAAATATGATAAAACTGGTGGAATATTGACTGGAGATTTGGTACATCAGGGTGATGTGGTACAATTTAATAATGCCTCATCTTTCCAGATTCAAAACCAAGGCAGTTGTCAAATACAAAACGTAGGACCATTGAGTATTAAATCTTTTTCAACAACCGGTGATATTGTGATGGGCGGCACAGCCAAAATACGAAATCTGACAAATGGTATCAATCCTCTGGATGCTATAAATGTCAGTCAACTAACCGCCGTGCAGGGTGATGTTACTAATCTAACAACGAAAACACAAAATATACAATTATCTACAGTCCCGGGTACTACAGACATACTGGGTCTTGTTCGGATGGATGGTTTAACATCAAATAACAATTCTCTAATTATATCAGCACCAGATTTAACCCTTGATAGTAATAATCTGTTAGTTAATAGTGTTATGGGCTGTAATGATTTTGTAAAATATGAACCAAGTGTTAATTTCCTGTCCCCACCAAGTGATGATTGTTTGGTAGCCAGGGGTTATGTGAATCAACAAATAGCTAATATACCAGCCGGTGATTTAACGAATTCCCTAATTGATAGGAATTTTGATGAAAATATGTCAACCACTGGACCCCTGGCTATTTTTGATGACCCTGATATTGTTTATAATCAAGGTATTTCTATAGATATTCCACTGGGTGGAGGTAGTTTTTATTATCCGCAATACACACTGAATAATGGAGGTGTAGTTGTTATCAATTTTACGTTCCCACAAGGGACAACTACGGGTGATTCTCTCAATATTCAAATTGGAGATAGTTCCATACCCACTAATAATTTTTATTTGGTTGATTATAGACCCCAAGTTGTCTTAAATAATCTTTCTTTGATAGAATTTATAAACGGAGGCAGTGCTATAAATTACCAAGCGACTGTCCCATCAAATTTAGACAATATTCTAATCCAGTTTGACAAAAATCCAGAAAATATTATAGTTAGTGGGGCGACGGGCTTGGGAGGTTATATAGAGTATTTAAATGGGACTCTAACACCATCTTTTTTAAATGCTGGAATAAGCATTTCATCATCTCTTTCACCAATCGAAGTACAAAGAGTCCAGTTAACGAACGCCCGGGATATCATATCTTCGCTGGGTGATTCTACAGCATCTTATACAAAATTGAATTCAGCCCAGAAAAGATATGATTCTGACGATTCCGTTCCTCAAATAGAAATTGAGAATGGAAAACCTGTTAGTTGGCTTGGTATACAAAATGAACCTTATACATTTCAAATACAGAAAGACAAGATAGGTTTCAGTGGTGTGGTTGAAGGGAACGCTCCTATACAATTACAGGTCGAATCAGATTATTATAACAAAAAATGGAGTGACGAATCCCAGGTCTTGGGTGGCAATCTTTCTAATGAAAAAACAACTCTGGGATTTAATCAAAATCCTGGATTTACTCGTTTTGTGGGAACTGTACCAATCTGGGATTTTAATAGCGTTGCTTCATTTAATTTTAAAACTCGAGGGATGTCATCGGCTGGAGATTTATATATAGGTTTCACAGATGAACCAACACCAAGCCAGAATGCCCTTGTTGGTTTTACTGGACAAGGTGTTAATGGGGTTCTTTACACAAACGGGGTGAGTGTAACAGGTGTTAATAATCTTTGGAAAAATGGAGATGAATGTTATTTTTCAGTATCGGGTGGGCAATGGAAAGTGGATGTTGTTGGTGGACCTGGCTTTGCACGCGCAATGGTGGATAATGGAAAACCATACTATTTTTGTATCATTAACAATCAGGGTGGTGGTAATTTTGTAGAAATGGATATAACAGAAGTTATTACAAATTTCACGACTCCGAGCACAAAGCAACTTAGTGTACAAGGTAGTATTGAATTTACAGGAAAAAACTCCGTTTATGTAGATACACTATCAGAAAATTTAGTTTTTAAAGATAACACAATACCCCAACCATATCCTATCGCTGGGAAAAATTACGAATTAATCACAAAATTTGACCCGTCACTCACACAAGCAACTTTATATAGTGATGGTATTTTTACTTTCTTTTGGGATGGAGTAAACAAACAACCACAGTTTAGTAAAAGTTTTACAGGCTTTGTAGACACCACAATGCTTGTTGTTAAGGGTAACACAGCTTTACCATTCGCAAATACAATATCGTTTGCTGAAGATATTAACCCAGCAAGTGGTGTATTGTCATATTTTTATGGTGGTCTTGTTAATATTGCTTTTAATCACGTCAACTGGAGTACCCGAACATCTATAACAATAGTAGATGAAAGTGGGAATACAAGACCATCATATATTATTGAATATATCACAGGAAATGTTAATCTAAGTGGAACATTTACCTTGAAGAAAATTTTACCTTGAAGAAAAAATAATATTGTGGTAAATACAAGGAAAAATGGAATATCTGGTATTTAATGAACTTGGGGAATTTAATAGTCATACAACTAATCTCGAATTATTAGAATCAAGAATCTGGCCACTTGGTTGGGTATATGTTTTGGCTCCATCTGTGTGGAATATATACACAAGTTATATAGACGGAGTCGTGGTGAATAATATCCCTCCCCCTAAGGAAAGAAACGATTCAGTTAGTCTACTTCCAGGTCAAGTGGGGTGATGGAAAAAGACAACAAATAAAAAAAAATATCTATACCAACCGGAGTGGAATCAATCCGATGAATGAAATAAAGAAAATAACTGTGTGCCCGGAGGAGAATCCAGTACCTGAATCTATAATAGATTTCGTAAAAAAAATATCTATACCAACTGGACCACAACACAGTGGTGGTTGTCCAAGTACTTGGGTACACCATCCCTGTGCGGAAGAAGCCGCTCTGTGTGGCGATGGTCCGAGTCCCCGGACGACCCTTGGATTGTGTCCAGATGGGTGTGAGTGTGATTGTGATTGTGGTGGTCCGAGTGGACCAGGTCATATAAAAAGTTTATTTGGATATAATCCAGAGCCTCCTCTATCTCGTCAAAGACCTCTAACAAGCAGAAATATACGTTGTATATTAAAACCCTCGAGGGGTCACCCACGCAACTACACACTTTCAAGTAATTCTATAGGAACATATACCACCCCACCAAGAGCAAGAGCGGCAGGGAAATCTCCTGAACGGAATAACGAGCCACTGGTGCCAATATTTGAATACCCAAGTTGTCCAAGGAAAAGGTGTCAGAAATGTTTCCAGAATTGTGCCAGAAAGTGTGTGTGTATACGTGCAAAATCAAAAAAGACGATAAATAAAAAAAACACTATACTCAGGGAGAATGAACGAAAATTCCACCATTGTACCTGGAATGGTAGAAATGGATATAGATGACCATTTACGTCAAGAATTACAGTGGGAAAATCGTGAAGAAAAACTTTTATTAAAGTGGATGTCTGAGATGTATAAAATTAGTAAAAAGCAGGGAATTGCGGCAAGAAAAACTAAAAAAATATATGCTCTTGTAGGTGTTCCAGCAGTATTATTACCAATAATTTTAAGTGGTCTATCATCTATAGAAATTGACCCCCTAATAAATTCGTTATTAATGATTACCACAGGTAGTTTGATTGGAATATCAACTTTTTTTAATCTTGGTAAAAAATCGCAGCAACATTTTGAGTACGAAAACAAGTATGATGAACTCGCGCGTGAAATAGAAAAAGAAATGGAGAAACCACGAAGACACAGGATAGCGTGTGATGTTTATATGGAAAAAATATATATGAGTTACAACGGTTTGAATGAATCTTCTCCAAACGTTTAATAATTTAATTGAGGGTGAACCGCCACCTCAGTTAAATTACCATAAAATATTATAACTAAACCAACTTGGAGAGTAATATTCGCCCCTGACACTATGTTTCATTCTTTTTCTATATCTGGACCTTCTATTTTTATCATTGTGTATTAATTTAGGATATAGGTTAAGATTGGTTTTATCACGGTAATTTTCATAATCAGTTGAACCAAATGGTATTCTAACTATTTTACCATTGTTGCGGTGTTTAATTAAGGCATTATACATTTTACCCTTGCGAGAACTTTTTTCATATCCCTGTAGATTCCACAGGGATTTTTTATAATACATTCCCCCACTACCTTACGAAAATATTTTTTTTTATATGGGATTTGTAATTTTAGATTCTAAAAGTTGGTCAAGTGAATCACGATTTATATTGGCTCTACGAGGTCTACGAGGAGGTTTTTCAGACACCGAGGTTTTTGGGGTGGTTGTTGTACTACGAGTTTTGATTGGGATATTGTTAATATCTTTGGTAAGTTGGGCTTCTATAAGTGAACTAAGTGAACTAATTTTTACAATGTGTATTTTTGCACGTTGACCAGAAGTTTTTTGATTTTTTTTTTTAAATTTTTCGTATGTTTCCAAAAATGATTCATAAGACTCAATTAATGATTTGTGTAATTCGTCCATTACTTTTATAAATAAAGGAATATATTTTTTAAACCTAAAAAATAAAATAAATATTTAACACACTCTTTGGAATTTTCCCTGGGATGATAAACTATATAGTTTTGTTAATAATTTGTTTGGAATAAAGCAATAATTTTTTATCTCAGGGCTTGTTCTATCCCAGCGACCACCACTTCTATACCACATAGGATTTATACTCTGTGGTGTTAATTGATATATACATAAGAAATCAGTAAAACAAAAACAAAAATATACTCTATAACCATCACCACACAGTTCTAATCCTTTTTTAATTTTATTGGCACCAATCATTGTATCATAATATTGGTCCTTTTTATTACGCCTTGATTTTAATTCAAATACTATTTTATCACAGGTATCAATAAAATCAAATTGATTCCACTTATTTGTATGTTTTAGATTTGTCAAATTATAATGCTGTGATAGAATATTTATTATAACATTTTCTTTATTTGTTCCGTAAGTATAATCATCAAATTCTTCAGTATTCATAAAATGGTCTTAGTATTAGGGGTTTTTTTTTGTAAATTTAAAAAAAAATCTTTTCGTAATTATAAGTAGGACAGACCAATGATTAGAGGCATTTGGTGGCTTATGGGGTATCCTGATGAGTTACTTGAAAATGCTGACCCAAGACAAGCCCACTTAAAGCATCTTATGTGTAGACAAATTGAAAAATCCTCTGGAATTTTATTGAAAAAAACTAAGCACCGTGCACGGGGGAAAAAGAGCGTTTCATTTAGGAGAGAGTCTCACAAATAATTCGTAATTTTAACTGTCAAAAAAAAATATGTTCTTGACTACAAGATGAAACGCTTAGACCCAAGACGTTTGTCAACTGTTGGTTATGTTAGAATGACGAATAGCACTCGCCCCGTAGTAGGGGAGATGAGAGGCAAAGGTTTCTTTAGTGACCTAAAAGATAAATTCGTTAAAAAATTTTTGGGGAATAGACCAAAAATTATACAAGACATAATAGATAGAGAAGGTAATATACAAGTTAACATTATTGAAGTGTGTAGAGGACCGATACGGTCCATTTTTGAAAAATTATTGAACGCATTTTCGTTTGGTGTACTCAAAGAGAAAATGAAAGAGAGAGATTATGACAAACTTTTTCATCTCTATGTAATTATCCATTTGAATAATGGGTCGGTGTACCGTATTGAAAAAAATCAACGGATGAATGTCATACCCCTACCTAAAAAATCCGAGACAACAAGGTGTTTGGGAATGGATGTGAAAAATCGTAATATAGATTTTAAAACGTTTATAACAGCACCTGAAAAAGTTGATATGAAAGATTTATACAGATATAATGCTTTTGAATTTAATTGTCAAAATTATGTTAAACGCTTGTTGAATGCGAATGGTATTACAAAATTTGATTCCTTTGTATTACAGAAGGTTAAAGACCTTGCCCCTCCATTTTTACAATCAATTGTCAGGGGTATTACAGATACTGCTGGTGTAATAGACTATGCTATACGCGGTGGTGAATTATCGGACGTTGACCTTGGTGTGGTCTCGGGGTACGAAGATATTTTAAATAGTGGTTAGAAAAAAATATTGTAGAATGGTTAAATAGACAAATGGGTAGGAGATTATCCACATCCAGCCGTCGTGTGGGTACCCAGAGACCACCCCAAATGTCTGGTGAGGGTATTATTAGTTCCCGTATTAATTTATTCAACCCTTCTAATCGCAAATACACACCCAGTGACTTGAAAAATATTATAAAGAATAAATCCTTTATAACATTTCATTTGACTGGTAATACTGATAAACTCCGTAAATTAGTTGGTGGTAATTTAATTGCGGAAAAAATCCGGATAAAGGATGATTTGACCAGTGGTTTTAACTGGTATAATATGCCTGAATACCAGGCAGATGAAAAATTAAATTATCCCATTTCTTATGTTGGATATTTATCCCCAGAAGACAAAATTACTTTGTTTACAGAGTTAGATATTAACTATGTGGGAAACAAAAGATTCGTTCATTATCCCAATGAAATTATTAATAACGGTTTTAAATATAGGATTGAGATTACAAAAAAAATTAATCCGAAATATCCAATTTATGTAATAAGCAAAGGGAGATGGAATTTAAAGACTGGAACAACCCAAGCACTTGACGAAATGGGTTGTCCATATAAATTAGTTGTAGAACCCAGAGAATATGATAATTATGCGCGGAGCAGGGTGTCCACCCAGAATATAATTAAAGCACCAGAAAATTACAGTGATAGGAAACAGGGGGGAATACCAGTTCGTAATTTTGTTTGGGAACACGCCGTTAAGAGTGGGGCTAAAAAACATTGGATAATTGATGACAATATGACGGCATTCTATAGGTGGAATTTGTCACACAAATTCCGGATAAATAGTGGGGTGATATTTAAAATTATTGAAGATTATGTAGAACGATATACAAACATATTACAAGCAGGTATGAATTACAGTATGTTTTACCCTTCAAGACAACCACACACTCCTATTGTATTTAATACACGTATTTATAGCTGTATATTAATAGACCATAGGTTAGATAATATATTAAAAGAACGATGGAGAGGAAAATATAATGAGGATACTGACTTATCTTTAAGAATATTAAAAGCAGGTTGTGGTACTGCTCTATTTAACGCTTTTCTTTGTGGAAAGCCTGGAACATTGAGAACCTCTGGAGGCAATACGGATACTATATACGACAAGGGTGCGAAGGATAAATTAACTGATAAAGCTGAATCATTGGTTAAGCAACATCCTGATGTAGCGTCTGTAGTTGAAAGATATAAAAGAGGGGTTCATCACGAAGTTAATTATAACAAATTTGCTAACATTAATTTAGGATATAAGAATCCCAAAATATATAAAGGTGTTAACGACTATAATATGAAAATAATTAGGAAAAGGTAGTTGGTTTATTTTTCATAGCAGATGAATAATGGTTCGTCCCAATTATCAGGGTCATAAACCTCACACAAATGTTCTGTTCTCTCCTTATATTTAATCATATATTCCAGTCTCTTATTCCTACATCTCAAACAAGTCTTATATGACCTCGTCCCCACGACCTCGAGGGGAGTGTGCCTCAGGCATCTCCTACATTTGTGCGT